>JAESFW010000138.1_pt1 | contig 124602 bp, 107 predicted proteins | sample 9269481 | NCBI WGS metagenome assembly JAESFW01 (sample SAMN14515350, study PRJNA621654) | algae metagenome | isolation source: Lyngbya sp. HA4199-MV5 and co-occurring heterotrophs from soil with... | place: USA: Ahupuaa O Kahana State Park, Hawaii | collected 2009-07-21 | reverse complement strand
GCGGCTGCGCCGCGTGCGCAACGTCGTCGACATCAAGCAGATCCCCGGCCTCTCCGATATCACCTATGACGAGACGCGCGGGCTCACCTTCGGGGCACTGGTGACGGTGGGCCGCCTGGAACGTTTGGCGCTGGTCGGCCAGCGCTATCCGAACCTGAGGGCTGCCTTTGCATCGCTCGGCTCCATCCAGGTGCGCAACCGCGCAACGGTGGTGGGCAACATCTGTCGCGCCTCGCCGTCGGCCGATACCATCCCGCCTTTGGTCGCGGACGGCGCCTTCGTGCACATCTACAGCCGCACCAACATGCGCGTCGTGCCGATCGCCGAGTTCTTCACCGGACCCGGCAGGACCGTGCTTGCCAAGGGCGAGATCGTCACCGGCATCACCGTGCCGCCGGCAGGCGACACGACAGGCAAAGCCTACATCAAACACGGTCGCCGCAAGGCGATGGAGCTCTCCACCGTCGGCGTCGCCGTCAGCCTCTCCATGGAAGAGGGCGTCTGCAGCGACATCCGCATCGCGCTTGGCGCGGTCGGAGCGACCGTGCTCCGTGCGCCGCAAGCCGAAGCCATGCTGCGCGGAACGCCGCTCGATGCGGCAGCAGTCAGCAGTGCCGCGAACAAGGCGATGGAGGAATGCACCCCGATCAGCAACGTGCGCGCCAGCGCCGATTACCGCCGCGACATGGTCGGCGTGCTGACCGGCCGCGCCATCAAACAGGCATTGGAGACCTTCGCATGAAACGGATCGTGGAATTCACCGTGAACGGCGAGGCGCGGGAAATGGCGGTCGATACCTGTCGCTCGCTGCTCGATGCGCTGCGCGACGATGTCGGCCTCACCGGCACCAAGAAGGGCTGCGATGTCGGCGACTGCGGCGCCTGCACCGTGATCATCGACGGCGAGCCGGTCAACGCCTGTCTGGTGCTCGCCGTGGAGGCCGAGGGCCGCTTCGTCGAGACGGTCGAGGGGCTGCAGCCGGGCGTCGATACGCTCCATCCGCTGCAGGATGCCTTTATGCGGCACGGCGCTTCGCAGTGTGGCTTCTGCACACCGGGCATCCTGATGATGGCCAAGAAGCTGCTCGACGACAATCCGCACCCGACCGACGAGGACATCCGCTTCGGGCTCTCCGGCAACATCTGCCGATGCACCGGCTACACCAAGATATTCGACGCGATCAGATCCGCCGCGCGCGAGATGGAGGCAGCAAGATCATGAACATAACCACCCCCATCGAACAGCGCGAGTTCAAGATCGTCGGCAAGAGCGTCAAGCGCGACGACGTGCTCGAGAAGGTGACGGGCGAGGCGCAGTACACCGGCGACATCAAGCTCCCCGGCATGCTGCACGGCAAGATCAAGCGCGCGGCGATCGCCCATGCGCGGATCAAGTCGATCGACGTCAGCAAGGCGCTCGCCTATCCCGGCGTCAAGGCGGTGCTGACCCACGAGACCGTGCCGCGCGTGCTGCACTACGGCTCGCCACATCCGCGCTCGGCCTCCTGCACCAAGGACCAGTACATTCTCGACGACAAGGTGCGCTTCTGGGGCGAGGGCGTCGCCGCCGTCGCTGCAATCAGCGAGGAGATCGCCGATGAGGCGCTCGACCTGATCGAGGTGGAATATGATGCTCTGCCGGCCGTCTTCGAGCCCGAGGAGGCAGCCCAGCCGGGTGCGCCGCTGATCCACGAGGTCGGCCCCGGCGGCAACCTCGTGCTCGACCCGGTGCGCGTCAACCGCGGCGACGTCGACAAGGGCTTTGCCGAAGCGGACTTCGTTCTGGAAGGCACCTTTGCCGGCGGGCGGCCGCATCCGGCCTATATGGAGCCGAACGTCTGCGTCGCCGACTGGGACGGCTCGAACAAGCTGACCTTCTGGACCTCGACCCAGACCTCCTTCATGGTCCGCGGCATCCTTGCCGAAGTGCTCGGCCTGCCGCTCACCAAGGTGCGCGTTCTGGTCGACCATATGGGCGGCGGTTTCGGCGCCAAGCAGGACCTGTTCCAGCACGAGTTTCTCTGCGCGCTTTTGGCCAAGGAAACCCGCCGGCCGGTGAAGATGGAATTCACCCGCCATGAGACCTTCGTTGCCGGCCGCTCGCGTCACCCCTGCAAGATCTGGTTGAAGCAGGGTTTCAAGAACGACGGCACGCTCGTCGCCCGCGACATGAAGCTGGTCTACGATTCCGGTGCCTACGGCTCGCACGGTCCGGGCGTGACCATCGTCGGCACGACCGCCGCCACCTCGCTCTATCGCTGCGAGAACGTGCGGCTGGAGGGGCGCTGCGTCTACACCAACACCCCGATCAACGGGGCTTTCCGCGGTTACGGGGTGGTGCAGAGCTACTACGCGCTCGACATCCAGATGGACGAAGCCGCCGAACGGCTCGGCATGGATCCGGCCGAGCTAAAGCTGAAGAACGTGGTGCGGGCCGGCGACATCGCGCCATCAGGCCACCCGATCATTGGGCACGGACTTGAAATCTGCCTTCAGCACGGCATCGATGTGCTCGACTGGAAGGCGCTCTGGAACCGCGACCGGACGCCGGATCCGAAGCGCCCGCATATCCGTAAGGGCTGGGGCATCGGCTGCGAGATGCACGGCTCGTCCGCCTATCCCGGCATCAAGGAGCAGGGCAATGCCACGGTCAAGGTCAACGAGGACGGCACGGTCACGCTTTTGACTGGCGCTGCCGGGCTTGGTACCGGCGCGCATACGGCGCTGGCGCAGATCGTTGCCGAAGAGCTCGGGGTCCGCTTCGAGGACGTCGGCGTCATCCACGGCGACACGGACGTGGTCCCGTGGGACATCGGGGCTTTTGCCAGCCACACGACCTATCTGGTCGGCACGGCCGCCAAGATGGCGGCCGGCAAGGTGCGTGCTTCCGTGCTCGCAAGGGCTGCGATGAAACTGCAGGTCTCGCCGGAAGAGATTGACCTTTCCGAAGGCAAGGTCTTCCTCATTGCCGAGCCCGATCGCTGCATGACCGTGTCGGAGGCCATGGGCCCTTCGCGTGGCATCCCTGCCGCCAACATCGTCGCCAATGGCACCTACGAGCCGACGAAATCCTACTCTTTCGCCGCGCATTTCACCGAGGTGGACGTCGACACGGAAACGGGCATCGTCGAGGTCAGGCGCGTCGTGCCTGTGCACGACGTCGGTCGTGTCATCCATCCGATCGCGGCTGAGGGCCAGATCGAGGGCGGTATCCAGCAGGGGATCGGCCACACGCTCACGGAAGACTACGTCATCGACAAGAAGACTGGGCGCTCACTCAACGCCGGTCTCGTCGACTACAAGATGCCGCTCTCCATGGACATGCCCGATATCGAGACGATCATCCTCGAGGCCGCACCCGATCCGGGCGGCCCCTGGGGCGCCAAGGGCGTCGGCGAAGATCCGATCATCGCCATCGGTCCATCGATCGCCAACGCCATCCACGACGCCATCGGTGTCCGCTTCCACCACTATCCGATCACCCCGGAAGACATCCTGAAAGCCTTGAGGGAGAAGGGCGCATGAACATGCATATCGAGCCTGCGAGCCAGCAGAAACTCCCGATTACGATCCTCACTGGGTTCCTTGGATCGGGAAAGACGACGCTGCTCAATTACATCCTGACCGAACGTCACGGTCATCGCATCGCGGTGATCGAAAACGAATACGGCGAAGTGGACGTCGACAGCGACCTGGTGCTCGCCTCGGACGAGGAAATCTTCCAGATGCAGAACGGCTGCATCTGCTGCTTCGTCGACGTGCGCAACGATCTTATCGATGTGATGAAGAAGCTCCTGAGCCACAAGGACAAGTTCGACCACATCATCGTCGAGACGTCAGGCCTTGCCGATCCGACGCCGGTCGCCACCGCCTTCTTCGTCGACCGCAGTGTCGCCGACGAGGTTGAGCTCGACGCCGTCGTGACGCTGGTGGACGCGATGCATATCGACCAGCATCTCTACGATTCCGTGCTCGACGGCAGCGACAACCAGGCGGTCAACCAGATCGTCGCGGCCGACCGCATCCTCGTGAACAAGATCGACCTTGCCGAGGAGGCGTCTCTCGGTTCGCTGGAAAGCTCGTTGCGCAGGCTCAACCAGACGGCGCCGATCCTCAGGTCCACCTACGGCAAAGTCGACCTCTCCAACATCCTCGGGGTCAAGGGCTTCCGCCCGTCCTACGTGCGCGAGCGGGCGGAAATCCTCGACATCGACATGGATGACGATCACGACGCCGAGCATCACCACCATGAGTGCAAGGAGCCGTGTTGCGACCATACGCATCACCATCATTATGATCAGCAGCATGGACGTGAGCACGCGACCGTCCTGCGGCCGCACCAGCATGACGCGACGGTGAAATCCCACTCCTTCGTCTATCCCGAAGCCTTCGACGGCGAGAAGCTCGGGGGCTTCCTGACGAACTACCTCGGCGAGCACGGGGGCGACATCTTCCGTACCAAGGGCATCGTTTCCGTTGCCGGCGACGACCGCTTCTTCGTGCTCCAGGCGGTGCACAAGCTCGTCGACTTCCGCCCGGACCACGCCTGGGGCGAGGACAAGCGGAAGTCGAAGTTCGTGTTCATCGGCCGCAATCTCGACCGCGAAAGTATCGACAGAAACTTGCGTGCATGCCTGGTGCCTTAGCAGCGAGTCTCCACGCCGGACGGCGCTTGCGTAAGCCTTTCTGTCTGAGCCGCCCGCGCCCCTCCAGCGCGGGCGGTTGCTGCCGTTGTTGTTGGAAAAGTGTATTTAAAAACAATTATTTAGATGTATTTTCGTGTTGACAGAAATCACGCGCAGTGGTTCTCTTGAAGGCGAGTAGAAGCACCGACAATTGCTCACCGTCTGTTGGAAGATGAGGCTGCGATGTCGATGCTGATCACACAAGGAACGTCCGGTTGCCCCGCCCTGGGAGCTCATGCACCGGCCCGTTCCCTCCGTCTTCGGCATTTCCTGAGATCGCGGATCCACGCCCGGCTTCGGCCGGCATGGCGTTCATCGCGCGGCCCCGCATCGACCGGACCCTCTACGACAGGAGAAACCTATGATTATTGACCTGAGCTGCTATCCCACCGACCTGGTGGACCTGGCTTGGCGACACGACGGACCGCCGTTCACCGGCGACAAGCTGCTGAAGATGATGAATGGCCCCTACTATGTGAACGGCAAGCCGCGCCGGATCGACAAGGCCTTCATCCAGCCGCCGCAAGGCAACACCATCTACACCCACGAAGTGATGGATCTCGAAGGCAAGGCCGCCATCCGCCAGTACATGGCCTATACGGAAAAGATGGTGACCGAGCATCCCGACCGGTTCCTCGGCTGCTTCGTCTACAACCCGCGCTACGGCACCCAGAACGGCGCCGAAGAGATCGAACGCTACGCCAAGGAGTTCGATTTCAAGATGGTGCAGCTGCAGGCGAACATGCACGCCTACCGTCCGGACCGCGCGCTCGACTGGCTGCGTCCGGCACTGAGGAAGTGCGCGGATCTCGGCCTGATGGTGAAGGTGCATACCGGTGACGGTCCGTACTCGATCCCGACGGAGTTCTACCCGATCATCCGCGAGTTCCCTGAGGTCAACTTCATCCTGGCGCATTTCGGGGTTCAGACTGGCGGCGTCTACGTGTTCGAGCCGATGCAGATGGCGCTCGACACGCCGAGTGTCTACGTGGAATCCGGCTGGTGCCTGCAGTCGCGCATCGTCGAATTCGCCAAGGTTCTGCCCAAGCACAAGATCCTCTTCGGCACCGACACGCCGCCGAACGAGCCGGGCATGTGGATCAATCTCCTCGAAGTCCTCTGCCACGAGCCGCCGCAGGGCCTGAACCTCGATGAGGATACGCTCGAAGACTACCTCGGCAACAACGTCGCCCGGATGATCGGACTGGAAGCGACAAAGCCACCGGCCACCGTCGAGGAAGCCGAGGCGTATCTGCGCCAGCACGGCGTCGCCCTTGCCGCGTAAATTTGAACGGAGTGAACAATGATCATCGATACCCATCTTCACCCGACCAACCTCGTCGACGAGGCGTGGCGTCACACGGGCGAGCCCTTCACCGGCGAGCGCATGCTCAAGCTGATGGACGGTCCCTACATGATCAACGGCAAGCCACGCCGGATCGACATGGGCTTCATCCAGCCGCCGCCCGGCAACACCGGCTACCGCGACGGCAACCGCAAGGGTCGCGACGGCATTCGCGACTACATGGCCTACTGCGCCGAGCTTTGCCAGAAGTACCCGGACCGCTTCATCGGCAACTTCAACTACAACCCGCGCTGGGGACCTGAAAATGGCGCGGCGGAGCTCGAATTCCACGTCAAGGAATACGGCTTCAAGATGCTGAAGTTGCACGCCAACATGCACGGCTATCGTCCTGACCGCGCGCTCGACTGGCTGCGTCCGGCGATGAAGAAGTGCGCCGAACTCGGCGTCGTGGTTCTCATCCACACCGGCGACGGCCCGTACACCATCCCGACGATGTTCTACCCGATCATCCGCGAGTTCCCGATGGTCAACTTCATCATCGGCCACTTCGGCATCCAGACCGGCGGCAACTACTCGTTCGAGTCTTTCTGGATGGCGATGGATACGCCGAACGTCTATTGCGAGTCCGGCTGGTGCTTCCAGTCGCGCATCGTGGAGTTCGCCCAGCAGCTGCCGAAGAACAAGATCGTCTTCGGCACGGACAGCCCGCCGAACGATCCGGGCATGTGGCTGCGCGAACTGGAAGTGCTCTGCAAGGATCCGCCGCACGGCATCAACCTCTCCGAGGACGATCTGGAAGGCTATCTCGGCAACAACATCGCAAAGCTCGTCGGCATCGATCCGTCGCCGCCGCCGCGGGACCTCAGGGACGCGCAGGCGCGCCTGAAGGATAGCTATGCCGGTGTCGACCGGGCCACGGGCAAGCACAAGGAATTTGCCTGAGTAAAGACGACGGCGCCCAATCCGGGCGCCGTCACCCTCCAGTCGCGTCGAGGCTAAGATATGACCCAGTACCACAAGCAAGATGTCCGCAGCTTCCTCGCCGACTACAGGGCGGAGCACCCCGAAGATGTCATCACCATCGACCAGCCGGTCTCGGACGATCAGGATGCAACGGCGCTGATCTGGAACCTGGCTGAGCGGGGCCGACACCCCATGCTGCACCTGAAGAACGTCAGCGGCATCGGCAGCGAAGTGCTCTGCAACATCTTTGCCTCGCGCGACCGTATCGCTCGTCTGCTCGGGTCGACCGCAGACAGGCTGCACGAGGCCTACCAGGCGCGCGCCAACCGGCCGTTCGCGCCGCAGGTCCTCAAAGAAGGCCCGATCACCGAAGAGATCATCTCCGGCGATGCCGTCGACCTCGACGCGCTACCGATGCTCAAGCACTTCGACACGGACCGGGCGAAATACATCACGAGCGGTATCATCATCGGTGAGCATCCGGAAACCGGTGCCGGCAATCTCAGCTACCATCGCGCGATGATCCATTCGAAGAATGCGCTCGCCACATCGCTGCATTCGCGCGGCCATCTCTGGCGGCTGATGAACATGGCCAAGGAGAAGGGCAGGCCGATGCCGGTCGCGATGGTCATCGGCGGCCATCCGCTGTTCATGATCGCGGCCTCTGCCCGACTTGCCTTCGGCGAAGACGAACGCGATGTCGCCGGCGGCCTGATGGGCGAACCGCTTCAGGTGGTGCGCACGCCGAAATACGGGATCCGTGTCCCTGCCCATGCCGAGATCGTGCTTGAAGGCGTGCTGGATCCCGAAGCGCATGTGGAGGAGGGGCCGTTCGGCGAGTTCACCGGCTATTCCTCCGACCGCTCGACCAACAACCTCTTCACGGTTGAAACCGTGATGCGCCGGCGCAATTCCATCCTCGTCAGCGTGGCGGGCGGCAATTCGGCCGAACACTTGAACCTCGGCCGCGTGCCGCGCGAGGCCGAGGTGGTGGAGAAGCTGAAGGCCCGCTTCCCTTCGATCACTGCGGTGCACTACCCCTCGTCGGGCACGCATTTTCACGCCTACATCGCCATGAACCAGACGCGCGAAGGGGAGGCACGGCAAGTCATGCTCGGCCTTCTCGGTTGGGACCAGTATCTGAAGACCGTCGTCGTGGTGGACGCGGATGTCGATATCACCCGCGACAGCGAGGTGCTCTGGGCGCTTGCCACGCATTTTCAGCCACATAAGGACGTCGTCATCATCGAGGGCCTGCCGGGCAATGCGCTCGACCCCTCCGCCAGCGGCATCGGCACGACCTCGCGTATGGGGCTCGACGCGACGCGCGGTCCGAATTTCCATGGCGTGCGCGCCCGCATCAGCGACGAGGCAAGCGCACGCGCAGCAAGCCTCCTCAAAAGTGTGGGGTAGGCGATGACACATCCGAAACGCATGATCGTCGGCATTTCGGGCGCGTCGGGCGTGGTCTACGGCAAGCGCATCCTCGAATTGCTGCGTGATCTCGAGATCGAGACCCATCTGATCATGTCGCGTGCCGCCTGCATCACGCTTGCGGCCGAGGCGACATTTTCCAGGCAGGATCTCGAAGCGCTGGCGACGACCACCCATTCCAACAAGGATATCGGCGCCGTCTGTTCGTCCGGCTCCTACAAAACTCTGGGCATGATCGTTGCCCCCTGTTCGGTCAAGACACTGGCCGAGATCGCCACGGGCACGACGGACAACCTCATTTCCCGTGCGGCCGACGTGGTGCTGAAGGAACGCCGTCGCCTCGTCCTGATGCTCCGGGAGACGCCGCTTCATCTCGGCCATATCCGCAACATGGCGCAGGTGACTGAAATGGGCGGCATCATCTACCCGCCGGTGCCGGCCTTCTACGCGAAACCTCAGAGCATCGAAGACATGGTCGACCACACCGTCGGCCGCGTGCTCGATCTCTTTGATCTCGATCCGGGTGTCGTGCGCCGCTGGCGGGGAACGCAGGGAGTGGAATGAGATGACGATCCGCATCGCCGCCGATCCGGAAACGCTTGCGCCGGAGCCGCGCGCCGCCTTCCTGTCGGACGATGCGATCGAAATACTGTCCTTCGCCGCTCGATCGCTCGAAGAGGGGAAGCCCACCGCACTCATCACGCTCGTCGACATTCGTGGCGGTGCGGCGCGCGCCCTCGGCGCTCAGATGGTCGTGCGCGGTGATGGTCTCTATTGCGGTTTCGTCTCCGGTGGTTGCACCGAAGCGGCGGTCGCCGCAGACGCAATGACTGCCCTGAACAAGGGCATGGATCGCCATCTTCGACTTGGCGAAGGTTCCCCGTTTTTTGATATTGTCCTTCCCTGCGGCGGCGGCATTACCCTTGCGATCCATGTCTTGGCGGACGCAGCAGTCCTGCGCCAGGCGCTTGCCGCCCTTCATCGTCGCTTGCCGGTGGGACTGCGCTACCACCCCGGCAGGCGCACCCTTTCGTTGCAGCAGGGCGGCGAGGCCAGTGGCTGGTGCGGCGAATCTTTTGTGCGCACCTATCGCCCGAGGCCGCGGGTCGTGATCGCCGGCACTCCGCTGGAGACCGACGCGGTTGCTCGCATTGCTGTTGCGGCCGGCTACGAGACGGTCGCGCTGGAGCGCGGGCAGGTGCCGTCGCCAGGCGAACTTGACGGTGATACGGCTGTCGCGCTCCTCTTCCACGATGTCGATCGCGAGTTGCCGCTGCTCAACGCAGCTCTTGCATCGTCAGCATTCTACATCGGCGCCCTTGGCAGCCGCAGGACCCATGCCAAGCGCTGCCAGTTCCTGCGCGAGCGTGGGGGAGATGAGCGTCTCCTTTCTCGGATCAAGGCGCCGATCGGCATATTCGACAAGGCACGCGATGCACGTTCGCTCGCAGTCTCGGTCGTGGCCGATATCGCCCATGCGCGCCTGCGACTCGATTGGATGTAGGTCGCCTACTCCGAAGATCGATTTTCGCACTGGTTGCTCTAACTCCGTGCCTCAACGAAGTTATCGAGCGAGATACCCGCCGTCTATGTTCAGCTCGATCCCGGTCACGTAGCTGGCCTCATCGGAAGCGAGATAAAGGCAGCCATAGGCTACCTCCAGCGGCTTGCCGCCGCGCTTCATCGGCGTCATCGCGATAACCGCTTCGTTGAGCTTGGGTTCCTGCGCATCCGTAAGCGGTGTGTGTATGAAACCCGGGTGCACAGAGTTCACGCGGATGCCGTCGGCGACGTAGGTCATCGCTGCGTTCTTCGACATGTTGCGGACAGCACCTTTGGCGGCATGATAGGAATGGGCGCCTGAAACTGCTGCCGAGCCCCAGATCGACGAGATGTTGACGATTGAGCCCGATTGCTGTTTTCGCATGACGCGCACGGCCTCGCGCATGCCGAGGAAAACCCCAGTTTGGTCGACAGCGATCATTTGCAGCCACTCCTTCATCTCAAGCTTGTCCAACGGCTCGTAGGCAATGATGCCGGCGTTGTTGATGAGGACGTCCAGGCGTCCATGCCTCCTGACAATCGCGCCAACCACCGTTGCCCATTGCTCTTCACTGGTGACATCATGGGTCACCAGTTCGATGGTGCCTGGATGGGGCCTGGCCGGCGGTTTGATATCGCTGGCCACGACAATGGCGCCTTCTCGGTCGAACAGCTCCGCCGTGGCAAAGCCGATACCGCCGGCGGCGCCCGTTACCAATGCCACTTTGCCCTGAAGTCTCACGGCGGACCCCCTTTGCGGTCTCGTGGTGCCACGCGCAAGGCGTCGGCTCTCGTTGCGTCGTTCCGCTAGTTTCCGGCCGGCGCCAGCACCTGCATTCGCCTCACCGTCACGCCTCCATCAGCAAGGTCCGGCAGCTTGGCAAACCACTCCTGCACATAGGGCATGGCGTTGTGTGCCTCGAAGTCGGCCTCGTTGGCGAAGATCTCGTAAAAGATGAAGTGGCCGGGTTTCTCCCGGTTCTCCTGAAGGAAATAGACGAGGTTCGCGGGATCACCGCGGACAAGGTCGATCAGGGGCAACGTGATGGCGCGCAGCTCTGCTTCCTTGCCGGGCTTCGCGCGGACCTCGGCAACGACCGAATAGGCACCGCTTGCAATCTTGCCATAGCCCTGACCCGGCCCTTCCTGTGCCAGCGCACTTGGGGGAAGGGCCGGTGTCGCAAAGAGGCCCACGAGCAGGACAGCCAAAGGCTGTACTCGCATTGTCTTGAGCATGTCGTTTCTCCTTTTCCCGGCAGCAGAAAGGCCGACCGACGGCCCATCAGGCTGTTGGCTCGTCGATGCTGATGCCTGACGTGCCTACTTGGCGCTCGCGAGCTGCAGATGTGCCGCCAACGCATCGGAGAACCTCTTCTTCACAGGCCCAAGCGCCTTGACGAATTCGAGTTGCTCGCCTTCGGGGCCTTTGCAGTAGATCAGCTCCCAGCCGTCCGACGGGGCAACCGTTACCTTGTTGGTATTGGTGTCGATGGGAGCTGACTTGCGCTCCTCTTCAGTCGAGACCCGAATGATGCGATTTGCCCTTACCTGAGTCATGCCACGACGTGCGGACTCCGCCTCGAGATCGGCGATGAACTGATTGAAATCGACGTCGTCGCCGACGTGGAAGCAGATGTGCATCATGCGCGGAAAGGCCGGGCTCATGTGCTCGACCGGCTCGGCGAAGGCCTTGGGACCGCCCATTGGCTGGTCGGCGTCGCGATACTGCAACAGTTCGATCACGACGTTATCGAACTGAATGAACCGCACGTCGAGCCGTTGTGCCCCGCCCCTGAGGTCGGGCACGCCTATCGTTCGCGGATTGACACCAAGCTGGTTGGCGAGAATCTCCTGGTCGGCAAGCAATGTGTTCTGGACGGCGTCGCCTTGGAAGTCACCGTGGCGAAAGACCTCGGTCCCGCCAAGAACACCGGTGTAGAACTCGTAGGCGCGCTCCATGTTTTGAACTGTCAGGCCGAAATGCTGGACACCTTGGAGCCGACCACCCAGTGAATTGGGGTCGCGGGCTGGCGCAGGTGTCGCCTGCGCGGATGCCGTTGCATTGGCCGAAAGGGCGGCTGCTATCCCGCCGATTGCAACACCGCCGGCGGCGCGCAGGACGGTGCGGCGGTCAGGGTCACCCAAATGGATGGCTGGCTTTTGCTCGTGAGACATGGCTGCTTCCTATCGGTCAGGTGGTGACTGGCCCGATGCTAGCGCCGGAGCGTTTGCCGGGCGCGTTAAGTTCGGTGAATTCTGGTGAATCGAGCTGCTCTCCGAGCACGTCGCCGCCGCTCGCGAAACTGGGGCATTGTTGGGAATGGATACGACAATTGGGTTGGCCCGACGCATAGCAATCGTGCTCGGCGCCGGTGCCGGCATGTATCTCAGCATCGGCATCGTGCTGATTTACGGCTTCAGCGTCTTCATCGTGCCAATCGCCGAGGACACCGGCTGGGACCGAACCGTCGTAGCCGCCGTTGTCGCACCGATCGCCATTGTAAACGGCCTGATGTCGCCTGTGGTGGGAGCTCTGACGGATAGGTTCGGTCCGCGCCGGGTGCTCACGGTATCTTCCGTGTCGATGGCGGCGGGAATGATCGGCGTGGGCATCCTGTCGCAGAACCTCACTGCTTTCGTCGGTGCTGTCGCCGTCGCGAGCCTCATGGGGGCTGCGCAGACCGGCGTGCCCTACACCTACTTGATAGTCGGATGGTTCTCGGCCCGGAGGGGGCTCGCGCTCGGGATAATGCTTTCCTTTGTGGGGCTTGGGATCGCGACCGTTCCTCCGTTCCTGGCGTTCCTCATTTCGGAATGGGGCTGGCGCCTTGCCTTCGTGGCGGCGGGCCTGGTTTCAATGGCAATCACCCTCCCGGTTGCGCTGTTTGCTGTTCGCGACCCGCCGGTGGTTCAGGAGGGCGATCGCGTGAGAGTGGAGGGATTTACCGTCCCGCAAGCGGCAAGAACGGCGAGCTTCTGGCTGATGCTCGCGGCGTTCTTTCTCAATTATTTTGCCGCTGCAGCCGGGTCCATTTCCCTTCCTGTGGTGCTGGCGGATCGTGGCGCGGATGCCGCAAGATCTGCGTTTGTCATGAGCTTTGTGGGATTGTCATTCATCGTCATGCGTCTCGGCTTCGGGGCGTTGCTCGATCGATTTGCCCCGGTCCCGTTGACCAGCCTGGCTTTTCTGTCGCCCGTTGTCGGTCATTGCATCCTGCTAAGCTCCGAGGGCGTGATGCCGGTCTATATCAGCGCTGTCTTTTTTGGCCTTGCCACCGGAGCAGAGGGCGACGCGATCGGTTACCTGCTATCGAAACGGTTCGGCATGCGAAGCTTCGGCAAGCTCTTCGGCGTCAACTACATGGGGTTGACGATGGGCGCCGGCCTTGGTCCGGCAACCCTACACATCATGGCCTCAGACGGCACACGCTACGCCGAGACCTTCATGATCTTTGCGGGCATTGCCGTGATTGCGCCGATCCTTCTCATGCTGGATGGCCGCACGCGGTCGCTGCAGCGTTAGGAAAACGGGTATGCGGCCCCGTTGCGCTGCGCGCGGCCGGAAACGGCGGTGTTTCTCTTGCTGGGATCCCCGCCGGTATCGAGCACGGCGTGCGCCCTCAGCAGATCGCGCGTGGTGAACCCTTCGCCAAAGCGTTGAAAAATCGGCGCGAGCAGCGCTGCGGCGCTTTCACCTTTCTCCGAGCGGAGCCAATGTTCGGCGAGGGACGTTGCTGCACGCAACTCCCAGGACAGCGCACCGTGGCGGTGCGCGAGTTCGATTGCCTGCATGTAGAGGGCCTCGGCGTCCGCCGAAGTCCGTCCTTCGTCGAGGGAGAGACCCGCCTTGATCCGCAGCAGTTCCGGAACGCACCAGATTTCGCCGGTCGAGGCCGCAAGCGCGATCGCCTCGTCGATTGCCGCCAGCCCGGCATCAATGTCGCCGTGATCCCCGAGCCCTGCCGCGTAGACGCCCATGTAGAACGGGCAACGCATGCGGAAGCCTACGGAGAGAAGCTCATCGAGCGCGGCTTTCAAGATGGTCAGGCCGGAAGCATCTCCATTCTGCAGGAGCCATTCGCCGCGCAGGGAACGGGACATGGCATTCCAGATCGTCATGGCGTGTTCGGCCACATGCGCTTGAATGCCGACAAGCATGCGTTCCGCGGCAGCAACATCACCCGTCAGCATTGCAATGGGGCAGGTCGTGTGAACGACTGCATTGCAGAGCGCGAGGGCGTGGTGGGCGGCCCGTGCCTCCTCCAACTGACGCTGCGCAATGGTCACTGCCATGTCGGGATGTCCCTGAAGCCACAACACGTTTGCAAGGGTTCCTCTTGCCGCAGATCGCGGATCCAACTGGAAACGGGCAATATCCGAGCGGGTGACAGGAGGAACATACCTCGAAATCATGCGCTCGAGGTGGCGTCGCGAACCTGCAAAGTCTCCCAGATAGCGCAGCGCGGTGCCGGTCTGCCGGTCGACATTATTGCATGCATCCACATCCCTGCAGTCGGTCGCCAGCCTTCTTATCCTGTCGGCGATCGCCAGGGCGGATCGGTGCTCGCCGGTCCAGGTGAAGTAGTCGCACAAACCCCAGAGACATCGAAGCGTGTATTCGGTGTCACCAAGCACTTCGGCACAGCCGAGCGCCGTGTTCCAGGCGGTTCTGACCTCGGGGAGCGGCCCCCGCGTATGAAGCAGAGTGGTCCCAAGCGCCAGATTGAGCTTCATGTCGTCGCGGGCGCTACGGTACTTGGCGAAGGACGCGTTGATGGCGCCTTCGACCCTTGCCCGACACTCGTCCATGAGGGACAGATGTTCCCAGAACGGGATTGCAGCGACTGTAAGCGCGATGCCCATGGCGATGCTGCGGTTGTCGACGAACGCCCAATTCAGAGCGCTGCGGATGTCGTCGACCTTGCACCCGTATTCGGCGAGCCACTGGTCGGTCGGTCTGATTTTCCATTCCGCTTCGGCGCGTTTGGCAAGCTCGAGCAGGTGTTCGGCGTGGCGTTGGCGCAGGTGGTGGTGCTCGCCGCTCTCGTCCAGTTTCTGGCGGGCATATCTGCGGGTTGTATCGAGCAGCCTGTAATGTGTCCCGAGATCTCCCCGCTCGGTCGAGACAAGCGACTTGGCGACGAGGTTTGCGACACGGCGGGTACAGTCGGCGCGAGGGCGGCCGTTGTCGACTGCGATGGCGCAGGCCGATTCGAGGCTGAATGCGCCTGAAAAAACCGAGAGGCGCCGCAAGAGCTCTCGCTCAGGCTCGACGAGTAGGCCGTAGCTCCAGTCCAGTGTCGCTGCCAGCGTCTGGTGGCGCTGGTCCCCGCACCGCATATTGCTCAACACCAGGGCTTGATCGGCAAGTAGGTCGAGGAGTTCCCGCGTGCTAAACGCGTCCAGCCGCGGTACGGCGAGTTCGATCGCGAGGGCAAGTCCGTCGAGGCGCCGGCAGATTTCGGCGACGATGGGCGCGTTCTCGTCGCTGAGCGCGAACCCACTGCGACTGCTGGCCGCGCGTTCGACGAAAAGGTCGATTGCCGGGAACGCCAATGCCTGGGCTGCCGTCAGTCCGCACGCGTTGGGAGGCGTTTCGAGTGGCGGCAGCCGATACACGTGTTCACCGGCAATTCGTATCGGTTCGCGGCTTGTAGCCAGTATTCGCACCCTGGCTGCAGAGGCCAGCAGCGCCTGCGTGCAGGTTGCGACCGCTTCTACGAGATGTTCGCAATTATCAAGGACAAGCAGCAATTCCCGATCGGCCGCGAAAGCGACCAGTGCGGCTTCGATGTTTGCGGAATGTACCCTGAGGCCAATAGCTGCGGCGATCGACGTCGGCACGAGGGCTGCATCGCTCACCATGGCCAGGTCGACGAACCAGACGCCGTGGGCATAGGCCGCAGTGAGCTGGTCGGCGACGACGAGTGCCAGCTTCGTCTTGCCGATGCCACCGGAGCCAACGATCGTCAGAAGGCGGCTCTTCGCAAGGGCGCTCTGGACCGCGTCCACGGCATCGCGCCGTCCCAGCAGCCGGGTCGTGGCGGCCGGCAGATTGTGCCTTCGGGTGTCCTCGGGTCTCTCGGCAGGCCGGATATCGCCAAACCTCGATGCGTGCACGGGCGACACGAAGCGATAGCCGCGGCCACTGACCGTCGCGATGTATCGTGTGTCGTTCGCGCTATCGCCAAGGGCTCGACGGAGTGCCGCTACGTTTACCTTGAGATTGCTGTCTTCGACGAAGGTACTCGGCCAGGCACGCGCAACAAGCTCGGCCTTGCTGACGACCTCGCCAGGACGTTCAACCAATGCCGCGAGGATCTCCAGCGCGCGGCTACCCACGCGGACGGCCGTCTGATCTCGCAGAAGCGCCTGACGCTCTGGAACAAGGACGAACGGACCAAAGGCATAAGACGGCACGATCGAAGCTCCAGGAAGCTGCATTGATCTGTGAACGGCGGTTTCACATGGCTCGTTGGTGTTTTCGGATAGTAACCGCAGTCGGGCGTCCAACAAAGCGAAGATGGATTGTGATGCTAGGGTCGATCTACTCTAAGGGCGAAGTAGGAAGGCCCTGCCGTGCGGGACTATCGTTTTCCTCCACGACCGTGATGCGACATCTAGATCTCTGGTGCGGTCCGACCAGGAGTTGCGTAGCTGTCGAATGGTCCGCGCTTGCGCTCGGCATCGGAGCCGAGCCGGCGTTATGGCGCCTCAGAGCGAGCGGACTCCGTTGTAAAACTGACCGTCCGTTCGAGCTGCCAAGGCCCGCCCATGTACATCCAGAGATCCAGGCCTTCCAGCATCACCGATCGTGGCTCGAAATCGTGTGTCAGTTGCTGATGCAGAGTATCTGCGACTGACCGCGAAACCTTGTTTTGCACGGTGATATGGGGCTGCCACCTCTGCAAGTCCTGCCCACCCAGCCATGGCGTGAAAGCAGATCTCAAGTCTCGATAGAGCTGATCGAGCGCAAGACTGATGATCGTGAACGCGACGCCCGAACCAAGATGGCGAACACCGGCAACCTCAGCTCGGATCTGGCCACGCTTCCCGGCCGCCGCCTGCAGCGCTTCGACGATCCGCTCGCAGTATTCGCCCGGCAGCCGATGAAACATCGTAAGGTGTGCCGTAAGGAAGTTTCGATCCGGCGGAAAATGCGCCGTCCGAAGGCGATCGAACGTCTCAAGGTCTGTTTTCTCGATCCGGGCGGTGAGAATAAGCGGCTTGCGGGTCTTCAATCCAAAAATCCTGTCGGTTCTGGGTACACTACGTGCATAAGTGCGGAGCCAGACTGCCTAGCGGGTGTTTTTCATCTGATGTCGGCGACTGACAGCACTGTTCTGCGGCTTGCCGGATGCCCGCAAAGCAAAATGAGCCGCTCAACTGCGGCCCAATCGTGGCAGGGCGATGCGCGGGGCGTCAATAAGCGACGAGCACCATTTTCTGGTTCACCAATTCTTTGATGCCCGCGCCCGCGAGCTCGCGACTGTAGCCGGATCGCTTGACCCCTCCGAACGGGAGTTCCTGTCCGGTGAAGGAGGATGTATTGATCCAGACCGAGCCCATCACGACCTGAGAAGCGAGGGAGTTTGCACGCTCAACGTTTGCCGTGAAAATCGCCCCGGATAGACCGAAACTCGTGTCATTCGCGATCCTCACAATGTCGTCATCGCATTTGATCACAGCACCTGTGCAACGGGACCGAAGAACTCCTCGAAGTAGGCCAAGTTGTCCCTCGTAACATGGGTGAGGATCATCGGTTCATAGTATCCGCCAGGCCGACGGTTCCGCGACATGGGACTGTCTAACGCTGACATCGCGCCGTGGGCGGTGGCGATCAAGAGTGAGGATTGCAGTATCCTGTGAGAATGAGGGGAGGTGAATTGCCAAATTTTGCCAAGCGGGATATCTTAGCTTCATGAGCACGATGAACATTTCCCTTCCGGACTATCTGAAGAGTTTCGTCGATGAACAAGTCGCCGGGCGGGGCTACGGCACGAGCAGCGAATACATTCGCGAGCTGATCCGTCGAGATCAAGATCGCCTCAAATTGCGCGACTTGTTGCTTGACGGTGCTTCCTCAGCGCAAACTGCTCCGGCCGATGCAGATTACTTCACAGGGTTACGCGATCGGGCTTGTGGCCGGCGGAGCAAGTGAAAATCAAGCCAGTTATTCTACGTGAGTTGGCACGCACAGATGCGGAGGCGGCCGTCGACTTTTATGTACGTGAGGCGGGAGCGGACGTCGCCTTAGGATTCGTCGACGCTCTTCAAGCGGCTTACGATTTGATCGCGAGGCATCCGGAATCGGGAGCCTTGCGGTATGCGTACGAACTGGGATTGCCTGACCTGAGGAACGTCTATCTGAAGAGATATCCCTATCTCGTTTTCTATCGCGTGCAGGTCGACCACATCGACGTTTGGCGTGTGCTTCATGCCAAAGGGGATATTTCCGCAATGGATGCAGGGACCGGATAGCCACTGATCTTTCGAAGACTCATCGTTGGAAGTTGCCAGTGCCTGAGGGTTGCCCCCACCGAGGCTAAAGATGCGCCATCGATATCTACGCCTCCTCCGTCCTAAAACTCATATTATTCCGAGTGATAGCGGCGATGGGATTTTAGAACAGTGCCCGCGGCTCGTCGGCGGCATCGCGATAACGGCCTGGTGGATGATCGGGCGCCCGTGACCGTTATGTGAATGAAAGGCTGGGTGCACGATCGACCGGCAGTCAACTCGAAGCAAAGCCTTGGCGAATTTCCTTACCGGTGAACCGCGAGCGCATTGTCGTAGAGGGAACAGAATTCTGCTGCCACATCGGACGCGATCGACGCGATCAGCGGGGACAGTCGCGACGAGGGCGTGTCGAGATAGACCGCGAAATAGTCGGTGGCCGGGAACGGGTGACGCACGTTCAGGACCTTTAGCGTGCCGAGACGCAATTCGTTCTGGATAACGATTGGCGGCAGGACTGAGATGCCGATACCGGCTGCGATCATGCTGATCGTCGTGGCCAGCGAGTTGGAATAATGTACCACGCCCTGGCCGAAGGAATTGGCCGGTAGGTATTCGACCATTCGCCTGTGGGCCTGGGTTCCAATTTCATAGGAGATGATTGGGTTCAGCATCAGCTCCGCCCGGCTGATCGCCTCGTCGTCGGTTGGAAAGGCGCCGTTGGCGATCCAGAACATGCCGAAAGTACAGAGATCGACGATCCGGTACTTCTCGATCTGCGAACCGTGGAAACCGAGGATGATGTCGAGTTCCCTCTTTTCCAGCTTGGAGAGGATCGTCTGCGACGCGTCGGTGGTCACCGCGACACGGACGCGTGGAAACCGTTGCCGGAGCGTGGCCATGATGCCGGGCAGTATGGCCAGAGCCATTGCAGGCACGAGGCCAATGCGTACGGTTCCCTCTACCGTCTCAGGTGGCGCCACGTCGCTGACCAGGCGATTGTAACGCGCGATAATGTCGCGTGCGCCTGAAACGAATGAGCGTCCCTCGCGGGTCAGGTGCACGTCACGTGTATCGCGCTCAAAAAGCCGGATACCAAGTTCCTGTTCCATGGCGGAAATGCGATTGGAAATGGCCGCTGGCGTGATGTTCATGCGGTCTGCAGTAGCGCGAAAACTGCGCAACTCGGCCAACCACACAACCGTTTCCAGGAATCGAATATTCATCGCGTGAACGCGCCTCACCCTTATTACGACCGCTCTCGCGTATTTCACGCATAAATTGTCGTAAGCTGTTGTTTTATACAGACTATGTTCCCGGTTGCCACGTTACACCGTGAAGGCGATATGACAACGCCGGGTCGGCAAGGATTGCGCACGCATGGCAAAAAGGTCCGGACAGAAACGCCCGGACCTCGGTTGTTGGATCGTGTCAGGCGAGCTTGGCCAGGACCTTCGCGCTCGCGCCGGTCATTTCGCCAAGTTTCTGAACCTTGTCCCGAACGCTGGCTTCACGCTTCTTGCCCGATTCCTGTCGTTTCAGCGCCTCCTCTGACACGGCCCGGACTTCATCGCGCGGAATGACCAGCACGCCGCTTTCATCGGCAAGGATGGCATCGCCGGGCATTACGACGGCGCCGCCGCAACTGATCGGAATGTTGAAGCCACCCCCGAGATCGTAGAGACGCGTGGTGATCGGCGAGAGGCCGCGCGACCACATCGGGAAATCAGATTCCTGGATTTCAGTGAGGTCGGTGCAAGGCCCGTCGACGATGCCGGCAACCGCACCCGCCGCCTTGGCGGCAACGGTGACACCACCACCCCAGCACGCGTATTTGTCGTCACCCAAACGATCCACAACGAGGATGTCGCCTGGACGCAACTGGCCGGTGGCGTGGTGAAGAAGGGTGGAATCCGGCCCGGCTATGGCGAGCGTCACGGCCGTTCCGACCACGCGGCGGCCGGGAAGAAGCGGTTGGATCTGCCGGTCCATGAAGCCGAGCAGGCGCCAGTGACCGACCGTCGCCGTCTCGACGCCACTGAGGACGTCAAGGTCGTCCTGAGGTATCTGCTCCGGCATGTCTTTGATGACGTACATGGGGTTATCTCCTTAAGCGCAGGCGAGGCGCCGGTGCTGTGTCATGGGGATCAGGTTGCGTACCCGCTTGATTTCCCTGGCGTCGATGCGTGCCGTGACAAAGCCGACCGGATCCGACGCGCGGGCAATCGTGTGCCCCCAGGGATCGCAGACCAGCGAATGTCCATAGCAGGCGCGCTTCTCACCGTTGACCGTCACGCTGCCGGTCTGGCCGCACGCAACGAAATATGTCTGGGTTTCGATGGCGCGAGCCCGGGCCAGCACCTCCCAATGGTCCTTTCCGGTCTGCAGCGTGAAAGCGGCGGGCAGGACGATGATGTCGCAACCGGCCCGTTCGAGTTGCAGGAAGAGTTCGAAGAAGCGGATGTCGTAGCAGATGGCGCAACCGATCTTCATACCGTCGATCTCGTAGGTGACGATGTCGTCGCCCGGCTTGACGGTGGCCGATTCCTTGTAGGCTGTGCCATCCGGCGCAACGATGTCGAACATATGGATCTTGCGGTAGGCGGCGACTTCCTTGCCTTCGCGGTCGAACACGAAGGAGGTGTTGTAGATGCGGTTCTCGCCCTCGACCTTTTCCATGATCGTGCCGGCATGGACAAAGACCTTGTTCGCGCGTGCGAAATCCTGTGCCATCGTGTAGGCGGCGCCCCCGGCCGGTTCTGCCAGCGCCAGCTTCTCTTCAGTCGAGGTGCCGTACACTTCGAAATATTCCGGCAGCACGATGAGGTCCGGCTGATCGGTCTTCATCGCATCGGCCATCAGATCGCGGGTGACCTTCAGGTTGGCAGCCCGGTCATTCTGCGGGTTGGTTTGGATAAGGCTGATTTTCATGGCTTTTCTCCGAATGTCGGTCGCGATCAGGCGACCACCTTTTCCTGCTTGAGTGCGTTGATGGTGGACATGATGCCGGCGCGCAGCGCCATGTTTTGGGTGGCAACGACCAGCAATTCGGCACCTTCCTCGAGGGCGAAGGTGCGCTCAGCCGGGGTCCAGGCGGGCATGATCCAGGTCTTGCCGGCCTCACGGGCCGCCTTGGCGATCCGGGAAAGATCCTTGCGATCCTCGTCGTTGAAGGCGTAGGCGCCGCGGCCGCGGGCAAGTGCCAGATCGGACGGTCCTGGAAAGAGGCCGTCGACCGTGTCGAGCGCGATGATCTTCTCGACATCGGCAAGGCTCTCTGCCGTCTCGATCATCGCGTAGCACCTGGTGCGCCTGTTTTCCTTTTCGAAGGCGTCCGACGACGGACGGGCGTAGCCGAACACCCGGCCACCAGCATAGGATCGGATACCGAGCAGCGGATATTTCGCTGCCTTGGTGACCTCTTGGGCGTGGTCAACACCGAGAATGTGCGGAAGGATCACGCCGTCCGAACCAAAATCCAGTGCCTGCTGGATGGCTTCGGTCGTTGGCGCAATGACCTTGGTCAGTGTCGGGATGCCAAGCGATTTGGAAAAGGCGAGAAACTGGTCGAGCGTTGCGAGATCGAAGGTGCCGTGCTCGAGTTCGATGACAAGTTGGCTAACGCCGCAGGTCTTTGCGATTTCCAGGAAGCCGAAATGCGGCTGCGACATCCAGAGCGCAATATTGTCCATTTCAGTAGTCTCCATTTCAAAAGTCGTTACTTGCCGATGGTCCTGGAAAGGCCAAGCGTGCGTTCGATGACGAAGATGATGAGTAGGGTGGCGGCGACGAGGACAACGGACACGGCGGCCGTCATCGGGTCGGTCTGGCTTTCGACATAGTCGAATATCTCCACCGGCAGGGTCCGCAGACGTGGACCGGTGATGAAAAGAGAGATGACGACCTCGTCGAAGGACAGCAGGAAGGAGAGGGCGGCACTGGCGATGAAGCCCGGCATCATCATCGGCAAGGTGATGCGGCGCACGACAGTGAACGGTGCGGCGCCCAGCATGGTTGCTGCATCCTCGACCGATGGCGGCAGGGTGGAAAACGCCGTCAGCATGATGCGGATCACGTAAGGCGTGGTGATGATCAGATGGGCAATGATGAGCCCCGTATAAGTGCCGAGCAGACGTGCCTGGACGAAGACCAGAAGGATGGCGAGGCCAAGCACGATCGAGGGCAAGAGCAGCGGTGCGGTGAACAGGTTCAGGACCAATTCGCGCCCGAAGAAACGCCGGCGGCGGATCGCAAAGGCAGCAGGGACGCCAGCCGCAAGACTAAGCACGGTGACCGTGACGGCGATCGTGAGGCTGATCCCCAGAGCATTGATGAAGCCGCTATGGGAGAACATCGCCCCATACCACCGAAACCCCCAGCTCTCCGGCGGGAAAGTGATGTAGCTGTCGTTGCTGAAGGACAGCGGCAGCACAATCAGGATGGGAGCAAGCAGGAAGAGATAGATGCAGGCGACGAGGAGCCGGAAGGGAATGCTCATTTGGCCGATCATGGCGGTGTTACTCCTTAATCGAAGCGCTTGACGACGCGGGAATAGACCGCAAGCGCAAGGCCGAAGATGATGAGCACGATGACGGAGATTGCAGCGGCGGTCGGCCATTCGAGCTGGATGACGGCCTGGTCGTAGATCTCGGTTGCAAGCAGGAACACTCGGCCGCCGCCCAGGAGCTTCGGGGTGATGAACGAGCTGATGGAAAGGACGAAGCAGAGCAGGCAGCCAAGCGCGATGCCGGGCGCCGTCAGCGGCAGGATCACGCGACGAAAACGCGTCCAGCTATTGGCGCCGAGCGAGGCGGCAGCTTCCTCGTAGACATTTTCGAGGCGGCCGAAACCAGCGATCAACGACAGTGCCATGTAGGGGATGAGGACTTCGACCATGCCGATGAAGACCCCAAGCGTGTTGTTGGTCAAGCGCAGCGGACTGTCGATGACGCCGGACGACATCAAAATACCGTTGACGACGCCCTGGTCGCCGAGAATGACCATCCAGCCATAGGTTCGCACCACGCTGCTGACGAGCAGCGGAGACACCGTGATGACGAAGAGCATATTGCGCCATTTCGGTGAAACGCGATGCAGGAACAACGCGATCGGATAGGCGCAGCACAGCGTGATCAGCGTCACGCCGAAACCGAGCAAAAGCGAGTTGGCGACCAGCTCGAAGCTGAAACTGTCGGTAAAGAAATTGGCGTAGTTTTCGAGCGTGTAGTTGTTGGTCAGCACGCCGCCACTTCGGCTTTCGATGAAGGAGATCATGCCCAGTCTGATGACGGGCAGGATGAAGGCAATGAAATTGATGACCGCCATCGGCAGAAGCAGCGCAATCAGCAGGAAGGGAAACGTCTTCCGGCGGGTCGGCGCATCGGCGATCGCTATGGGTGAGATGATCGCTGCCATGGTTCAGCTCCCGAAAACCTGCATGTCCTGCGGCTTCCACTCACAGAGAAGCTTTTCTCCGTTCTGAAAACTGTGGCCGGCGCTTGCGGTGTGCACTTCGGTGGTCAGCACATTGCCGCCGATATCGACGTCGTACTGCACAACATCACCGATATAGGTGACACGCACCACCCGGCCGTGGGTGGAGTTGGTGGCGATGCTGATAAGGCTGCGGTCGCGGCTCGGTGTCAGGCTGATCCGATGAGGGCGGATGGCAGCTTTCGCCTTGCCAGACGTCAGGTTGCGCGTGTTGCAGGGGTAGACGGAAGCGCCGATGCGTACACGGTCGAGTGCTTCGATCTCGCAATCAAGAACGTTGGTACGACCGACGAAATCGGCGACGAAAAGGTCGGCCGGGCGCTCGTAGATATCTTCCGGCGTGCCGAGTTGGGCGAGCTTGCCGCGATGCATGACGCCGACGAGGTCGCACATGGTCAGCGCTTCCACCTGGTCGTGGGTGACAAACACGGTGGTGATCTGCAAGCGTTGCTGGATTTCGCGGATCTCGATGCGCATGTCGTCGCGCAGCTTGGCATCGAGGTTGGAAAGCGGCTCGTCCAGAAGAAGAAGGCGCGGACGGATGACCAGGGCCCGGGCAAGGGCTACGCGCTGCTGTTGCCCGCCAGACATTTCCTTGGGCTTGCGGTCGCCAAAACCTGGCAACCTCACCATTTCCAGCGCTTCCTCAACGCGGTGGCGCGCTTCGCGCCGCGAAACGCCACGCATCTCCAGCCCAAAGGCGACGTTTTGCGCCACGGTCATATGGGGAAAGAGTGCGTAGTTCTGGAAAACCAGGCCGATATCGCGCTTGTGCGGCGGTTCGTGAGAAATATCGTCGCCGTCGACCGAGATGTTGCCCTTGGTTATGTCAAGCAGGCCGGCGATCATGCGCAGCGTCGTGGACTTGCCGCAACCGGACGGGCCGAGGAGGCCGAGCAGCTTGCCCTTCGGCACGTCGATGTCGAGGTCGTCGACGGCCATGTAATCGACGCCGTAGCGCTTGGTCACGCCCTTGAGCTTGAGAAACGTCGGGTCGTCGGCGGAAGCAGCAACAGGTTCGTCGTCCTGTGCATCGTGGCGCAGTTCTTGAGTGTGCATATCATCACCATGTGCGAATTGAGGTCGGCGTAGGTGACGGGAAGCGGTTCCCGTCACAACGGCGCGCGTGCGCGGTCAAGCGTCAATGGCGCCTGCAGCAGGGGCGACCTGTCAAATGAGATCGCCTGGTTCCGAGCCCGATCCGACCCGGATCCCAACCCTTAGCGGCCGGCAGGAATGATCTTGCGGCGCCACGGCTGCAGGATGTCTTCGCGCATCTCGCCGATCGTCATCCAGTCGACCGCGATGAGTTTTTCGCGTTGGGCCGGGTCCAACATCGGGATGCGCTTGGCGGTGGCTTCATCCACCTCGGCTTTCTTATTGGTCGGCGCGTAGAACATGGCTTTGGCGAAGGCCGCCTGGGCTTCCGGACCGATGGCGTAGTTTATGAATGTCTGCGTCGCTTCAGCTTCGGACGCCTTTTCGATTGCGCTGATCACGTTGATCTGGGAGGCAGTACCTTCGGCTGGGCCGACGGAGCTCACGCGGCCTTCGGTCTGGTCGAAATAGAACTGAGAGCGAGCGTTCCAACCGATCGAGACCGTCGCCGTGCCGTTGGCGACAAGTGTATAGGCGTCGGGCTTCGGCTCCCACGTCTGTACGCGCGGTGCGAGCTCGATCAGTTTGTCGACACCGGGGTCGATCGTCTCCTTGTAGTCTTCTTGACCTGCGAGGCGATTGGCGATGATTGTCAGCAGGATCGCCTGGATATCGCCGCCACCTTGTGCCGGCAGAATGACTTTTCCGTCCTGCTTTTCATCCCAGAGCGTTTCCCAGCTCGTTGGCGCCGTCGGGAAAGTCTCGGTGTTGTAGATCAGCGTCAGAGTATCGTAGGTGAGGGGAATTGCAGATCCCCCAAGATCCTTGCCGATATCGTCGACGTCGGCATAATTCGGGATCTTCGACGTGTCGAGGTCGGCAACAAGTCCTTCCTCCTTGGCGATCTTTGCGACGGACAGGTCATAGATGACTGCATTGACCTGAGGCGCGTCCCGTTGTGCGCGCATATTGCCGAGAGAGGTGGCGGCGTTCTGGACGCCGTAGTAGTTCACCTTGATATCGGGGTGGGCCTTCATGAAGGGCTGGACGACCGCCTTCATGTAGTTTTCTTCAAAAGGGCCGCGGTAGCCCATAACGGTGATTTCCGCGGCGCTTGCATAAGCTCCCGACAGCATCGTCGCTGCGAAAAGCGTAGCTGAAAGGACTTTCATGGAAATGCGTTTCATATCGGTATTCCCCTTTCGCCTTTAGGCCTTGCTTGTTGTTGAGAAGACGATATGCAGCCCTCCGAAAGGGGTCCAACGACTAAATTCTACCGATTGTTCAAGAATTCTTTTCGAGGCAAGCGTCATCGTTAGCGGTTAATTTGTGCTAAGAAGCAGCTGCAAGAAGATACGTTATTCTTTCGATGTCCGGATGTTAACGGATTTAAGGAAAATTGTTCCTCACTTGGTGCGAAATGGGGCTGGATTGCTAGACGCGCAAAAAGTGCGCAATTTCATATTGCAGCACCTTATACGTGTGATGGCTCGTGACTGGTCCAAGAAAGGTCTTGAGAAGGCAAGGTCGCGCGATAGCATGAGAGCATCAGTCTTGATTGCCCCCGCTTGGAGTGCCCCATGACCCTCAACTACATGCTTCTCACAGGCGCCAGTCGCGGTATTGGCCACGCAACTGTGAAGCTTTTCCAGGAAAACGGCTGGCGGATATTGACGGTGTCGCGCCAGCCATTTTCCGAACAATGCCGCTGGCCCTCCGCGCGCGAAAGCCACATACAGGCAGATCTTGAAGATCTCGAAGGCATTGACGCCCTGGCTGCGGCGGTGCGCGAGCGTCTGCCAGACGGCAAGCTCGCAGCGCTCGTCAACAACGCCGGCATCTCGCCGAAGGGGCCTGGAGGATCGCGTCTTGGCGTCGCTGACACTGACGCGTCCACCTGGACCCGTGTCCTTAACGTCAACATTGTTTCGACGGCGTTGCTGGCGCGTGCGCTCTTGCCGGAACTGAAAGCGGCGCAGGGGTCGATCGTGAATGTCACGTCGATTGTCGGCTCTCGCGTCCATCCATTCGCAGGCGTGGCTTATGCCGCGTCGAAAGCGGGACTGGCTGCGCTGACGCGCGAACTCGCCCATGAATTCGGGCCGCTCGGTATCCGTGCCAACGCAATCGCGCCGGGAGAGATCGATACCGCCATCCTGTCACCCGGAACAGAAGAACTGGTAAAGTCTCAAGTGCCGTTGAACCGGCTGGGCACGACACGCGAAGTGGCGCAAACGATCTATTTCCTGTGCACGGAAGCTTCCTCTTACATCAACGGTGCGGAGATTCACATCAACGGTGGTCAGCACGTCTGATGTCAGCATCGCCGGCATTTCCGGGCGGAGACGTGAATTCGTTGCCACCCTTTAACGACTTGCGCTCTGCCCATTGGCTAGCGATTTCGATCGCCAGTGTCGGGTTCGCGCGACTGGCAAGGAAAGTGAAACGCGATGTCCGGAATGACGACGAATGCTGCTGAGCGCATGCTTGGTGCCGAACTGGAGACGAGTGCGGTTGCGGTGCCGCCCGATCAAGCAGAGCAGATAGCCCGTGACTACTACGGGCTCATTGGCCGGGCCGAATGGCTGTGGGGAGAAAAGGACAGCAACTATCGCCTGACGCTTGAGGATGGAACCGCTTATCTCCTTAAAATCCTCAACCCCGCGGAGGATCCGCTCGTGACCAGCATGCACAGCGAGGCGCTCTTGCATGTTCAAGCGATGGACCCTGGCATCCCCGTCCAGCGCATCATCCGCACCCGTGACGGAGCCGCCGATTTCCGGTTTGTCGCCGACGACGGTGACACGCGTGGTGTGCGAATGGTCACTTTCGTGCCCGGAATTTCACAGCGCACCGCGCCGAATTCTCCGCTTCAGCGCCGGAAAGTCGGTGCTCTTCTCGGGCGGATGCAGAAGGCGCTGAAGAGCTTTACCCACGCGGCCGCATCTCACAGGATAACCTGGGACATGAAACATGCCGGCGGCACGCGCGATCTGATGCCGGCATTCGCGGATCCGCGCGAGAGGGCGCGGCTCGAAAGGTCGATCGACGAATTCGAGGCTGAGATCGTGCCCGTGATGCGCTCGCTGCCGGCGCAGGTGATCCACAACGATTTCAACATGGAGAACATCCTGGTTGACCCCGCGCGGCCGCAGGACATTACCGGCATCATCGACTTCGGCGATATGGTCCACGCGCCCATTGTCTTCGACGTGGGCGTGGCAGCCGCCTACCAGATCGGCGCCGAGCACGATCCGGTGCAGGCGATGTGCGACCTCATCGCGGGATACAGCGGCGAGTGCGTTCTTTCCGATGCGGAAATCGCACTCGTCTACACTGCGGCGGTGATGCGACTGGTGATGCGGCTCGCGATTCCTCAGTGGCGGGCACGACTGTTTCCCGAGCATGCAGCGCGCTTCACGATCCGCAGCGCCAGCGTTTGGGAACAACTGGCGCGGCTTGACGCCATTCCAAAGGAAAGCGCAATCGAACGACTGCGTGCAGCCACCCGACAAGGATAAAAAGCATGAACAAGTCCCTTTCAGGCAGGCCCGCTGCCACCATGATCAACGGCTTCGATGCGACCCGACTGGAGAGCCTTCCGGCGCGCGAGCGCAAGATGATCGAGCGACGCCAGACCCTTCTCGGGCCGTCCTATCGGTTGTTTTACGATAAGCCGGTCCACATCGTCCGCGCCGAAGGCGTCTGGCTCTATGGCCCCGATGGGGAGGCTTATCTCGATGCCTACAACAACGTGCCGTCGGTCGGGCACTGCCATCCTCATGTAGTCGATGCCATCGCCCGTCAGGCCGCGCAGCTCAATACCCATACCCGCTATCTCGGCGAGCAAATTCTCGACTATTCCGAGCGGCTGCTCGCGACGTTTCCGGTCGAGCTCAATCGCGTGATGTACACCTGTACCGGCAGCGAGGCGGTGGACTTGGCGCTGCGGCTGGCGCGATATTACACCGGCGGGACCGGTGTGATCATCACCGAGAATGCCTATCACGGCGTCACGACAGCTGCCGCAGAAATCTCACCCTCGCTCGGGCCGAACATGCCGCTTGGGCAACATGTCGTGACAGTGCCCGCACCCGACACGTATCGCGCCAACGGGCAAGATGTCGGTAGTGCGCTCGCCGAAGATGTATCGAAAGCGATCACGCTCATGAGACGCCGCGGCATTACGCCTGCTGCCTTCATCGCCGACGGCATATTCTCAACGGACGGCATCTTCCCCGATCCGCCCGGTTTTCTGCAGCCGGTCCTTGAGGTGTTGCATGCGGCGGGCGCTCTTTACATCGCTGACGAAGTGCAGCCGGGTTTTGGACGCATGGGCTCGCATATGTGGGGCTTCATGCGCCATGGCATCATTCCTGACCTCGTCGTCATGGGTAAGCCGATGGGCAACGGCATGCCGATCGCTGCGGCCGTCATGAAGTCGGAAATCCAGGAGCGCTTCGGGCAGGACATCCGTTACTTCAACACTTTCGGCGCCAACAACGTCTCGATTGCTGCTGCCTCGGCGGTGCTCGATGCCATTGAGGGTGAAGAACTGATGCACAATGCGCAAGATTGCGGTAGCTACTTGCTCGCCGGCATGCGGCGCCTCCAGGACGAATTCGCTTCGATCGGTGATGTCAGGGGAGGCGGCTTGTTTCTCGGGATGGAGTTCGTGAAAGATCGTGCAACCCGCGAACCGGATGGGCAATTGTCGCTCAAGGTCGTCAACGGCTTGAGAGAGCGACGCGTATTAATCAGCGCGGCAGGCAAGCACGGCAATATCCTCAAAATCAGACCGCCCCTGCCATTCTCGAGAGAGAATGCTGATGTATTCCTGTCCGCCTTGAGAGACGTGCTGTCTGACATTGGGTAAAGCTCCCGGGCGGAAGCGCCTTGTTCTCGTCCGGTGACAAACACGCTTCGCAGTGTCGTGCGCACTCGCCAAAGGGCACCGCGTTTGGCTATTGGGGCGGTGTGAGGGATCGTGCAGGACTGGCGTCGCCTGAACGGCCAATCTACATGAAACAGCTGCCTGCCGAGTGAAGAGTGCTCCTGATTTGTGCTTCTTGGTGTGGCATAATGTATTGACCGGAACATGAATCGCGGCCGGTAGTCACTTAGCCAGACTTGAGATCAAAGTGGACGAAAGGGCCGAGCCAGTGCATCCGCAAGGGCGTGCGGAGTTTCTACGCGCTCGGAGAACCACAGTCGTGCGGCGGAGCCGGGAGACGTGAGGTCCATGCCCTGCGGATCGATGCCGGTGACGCGCCACCTCTCCTGTTTTGCCCCGGCTTCGTGCACAAGACGGGCAACCAGGTCAGGTCGTGCATTCATCCTTTCGATTTCGTCGAACTCGGCAGCCATCAGTTCTTCTGCACCGCTGAGGTCGGTCAAGAGCTCGTCGACCGATACCTGCGACGCACTGCGGGCAGGGCCCCCACTGAGATGGAGTGCTTCGACGGTCATTCGGCACAGCATGGCGTCGCCAAGGCCAAGATAGATCTTGGATTTGGGAAACCGGGCCAGGTATCGACGATTGGCCCGCTCGTGTTCGGCGCGTCCGATCGGCTCGGCGCGGCCGACCAGCGTGAGACGCGGATGGGCAAGGAGATCCCCCTTCAGAGGGGACAGCGTCAATGACGCCCGCTGGTCTTCCAGGATATTGCGCGCATGGAGTGCAAGCCCGGCGGTGAAAAAGAGGGGGGTGCCGTCCGGCTCCATCGCGAGGTTGGTAAAGGTCGCGTAAGGATACCCGCTGCCAGGGTCGAGCGTGGCGAGAGCCGCGACTCTTGCCGTGCGTAACAGGTTTCGTGCGACATTGACCGCATCGAAGTCTGTGCCCAGACGGGCATCGATCTCAATGCCGCGTGGCGTAATCGGAGTTGCTAGCGTGCTCGTCATGGATGTCTCCCGTTCCCCTTGTGTTGACTCCCACCTAAACCACCGCGTTGCGGCTGCATATATCGGAAGTTTCATTCCTGGGTTGCTGATTCGGCGCTTGTTTTTCGACGACGCCTCTCTAGACTAGAAAGCATTGGGCAAAAGGGAGCCGTTCCTGTTGCCGTCCCAATACCTCCCATTTCCGCCGTTTTTCGTCGCCCTTCAGGCGGCGCTAAATCGTCGTCTTTTAAACACCCATAAAATTTGAGTGTTTTTATCATGTTTGAACTTGATTCTTTGACTCAAGTTTAATTACAAGGCGCCCGTTGATTTTGTTTTGATCCCGGGGGCTGGGTATGACGAAAGCTTTGAGCGAAGTGGTAACCGGACGAGGTTTGGGGCAACGCCTCGTCTGCTCGACGGCAATCTTCCTGTTGCTGACGACGAGTGTGGGCGCGCAAGACGCACAGGAAAAAACGAAGCGCGTGACGCCAGAGGCGGTCGAGCCGACCGCGCTTGAACGGATCGTCGTTACCTCGACCCGCCAACCGAAGAAGGTGCTCGACGTCCCGCAATCGATCTCCGTGATCACCCGGGAAGACATCGTGGATCACAACGTCCGCGATATCCAGGACCTCGTCCGTTATGAGCCGGGTGTCAGCGTCGATCGGCGAACCTCGATCACCAATCCCTGGGGGCAGCTCAACGGCTTCTCCATTCGCGGCATGAGCGGCAACCGCGTCCAATTGACGGTCGATGGATCGAGGGTTCAGGAGGGAATCACTGACGGCAGCCGTGACTTCTTCGATATGAGCAACTTCAAGGCCGTCGAAATCGTTCGCGGGCCCAACTCGGTACTCTGGGGTGCCGACGCATTGGGCGGTGCCGTGATGTTCCGCACGCTCGATCCGTCGGATCTGCTTACCGATCCGACGAAACCCTGGGCGCTTGAAGTCAGCACGAGCTTCGACAGCCTTGACAAAAGCTGGCGCAAGCAGGTGACGGGCGCCTACGATTTCGGCGACATTCAGGTGCTTGGCAGCTACGGACAAGTCTCTGCGCAGGAGGCCGAATTCAGCAAGGCGCGCGCCGATGGCGGCATCTGGGGTTGCTCACGGCGCACGATTGGATGTGACCAGCTTTTCCCCGCGGACACGGACGTCAACAACGCGCTGGCCAAGGTCGTCTGGACGCCGGACGCCGAGCACACGTTCAAGCTGACCGGCGAACTGTTCGGCCGCGACACCGATATCCTGCAGCTCTACGAAATGGGTGCCTCGACCACGGGTGTTCCGACCACAACATCCTATCTAAACGACCACTATGCGCGCGATCTCGAAATGAGCCGCAAGCGCATAGCGCTCGAACATGATTGGCAGGTGGGCGCCGCATGGCTCGACAGCGTGAACTGGAACCTCTCCTGGTCGCCGCAGAAGCGCGTGACCGACAGCCGCCAGCGTCGCGTCTACTCCAACCGCTACCAGGTGCACGATCAGTACCGCGACTACAGCGAGGAATTCTTCGAGGCCGACATTCAGCTGCAGTCGTCCTTCGATCTGGGATCGACCCGTCACACGTTGACCTACGGTTTCGACGGCGATCGGACGAAGGGCGACTATGCCGGTATCAACCGGACTTACAATTCGTTGACCGGAACAACGACGACGCAGGTCAATCAGGGCTTCAGCTTCCCGCGGGTGACGACGGAACGTGCCGACTTCTATCTGCAGGACAGCATCGAGTTCCTCGACGGTCAGTTGACCGTCAATCCGGGCGTGCGCCTGGCTCACTACTCGATCGACCCGACGGGTGACGCCTCGTATCCGGGCTTGCCGGGTTTCCGCCCGGAGAAGCAGGACAAGACGGAGCTCCTGAAACGCGTGGGGGCGATCTACAAGTTCGACGACACCTACTCGGCCTACGCCTCCTATGGCGAAGGCTTCAAGATGCCGACCTCGGCGCAGCTGTTCCAGTCGAGCAGCGATCCCTTCAGCGGCTCCTATCTCGTTCCCAATGCCAGCCTGAAGCCGGAGTCGGTCGACAGCTACGAAATCGGCTTCCGCGGCGAGCTCGACCGCGGCTACTTCACCGTCGCGACGTTCTATGCCGACTACTCGAACTTCATCCGCAGCCTGCAGCCGGTCAACATCGTTGCGCCGGGCGGCATACCCGTCGTTGGCTTTACGTCAAACAACGTCGAAGACGTCAAGCTTTGGGGAATCGAGTTCGGCGGCGAATACGAGGTCCTCGACAATACGTTCGCGTCGGCCAACGTCACCTGGACCAAAGGGCGGCAGCGCGTGTCCTCCGGCGCGGCAACGACCGCCTTCGATGGCGCAACCCCGCTCACTGCGGTTCTCGGCCTGAGGCACGAACTTCCCGACTATGGACTCCAGTTCGAACTCTTCGGAACGTTTGCCGCTGGCCGCACGGAAGTAAGCGATCCGGCCGATTTTCTGCCGACTGGTTATGCCGTGTTTGACGCGTACACCAAATGGCAGCCGCGCGAGAACCTCGAAGTGACTGCCGGGATTCAGAACATCTTCGACCGCCGCTACTTCCCGAACACGATGGGTTCGTTCGACCGCGTTCCCTCATCCGTCGCTACGGCGAACGTCAACCCGCTTGAATTGCAGACGGCCCCGGGCCGCACCTTCAAGCTCGGCGCCACGGTTCGCTTCTAGCCCTGAACTGACGTGGGCGCGCGGTGCGCGTCCACGTCCCTCAACTTCACGGACCCAGACATGCTGAAGCTTGCCGGACAATTCCAGCGCCTGATCGCCATTTGCGTCCGCCATCCCGGTGGCAAGGCGGATCTGGCCCTGCTGAGCATCGTCATCGCCTTGACGCTTGGCAGCGTCTACGCGAGTGTGCGCCTCATCGAATGGACCGGCGCATTCTATTCAGCGATCGAGAAGATCGACGGCCCGGCAATCCTTGCGCAGATCGGCGTTTTTGCCGTGATCGTCGGCCTGAATTCAGCCAGACATCTGCTGGCCGAGTACCTGCGTAAGATCCTCGAAATTCGCTGGCGACAGGCGCTGACCGAAAAGGCAATCGCGCTCTGGACTAAGGACAAGGCCTATTGGCACATGGCCAATGCCGCTGGCGATCGCATCGACAATCCCGACCAGCGCATTGCCGAGGATTGCCGCCTTTTCGTGCGCGGCATGCTGAGCGAGGCGCTCGATCTCATATCGCGTGTCGTCGGGCTGTTCTCCTTCGTTGCCGTGTTGTGGGCGCTTGCAAGTTTTCCGTTGAGCCTGGCGCCGCTCGGCATTGATATCGAGATACCGCATTACATGGTCTGGGCCGCCTTTCTTTATGTCGCCATCAGCAGCGTGGTGACGCATCTGCTCGGCAGGCCCTTGAAGCCGCTTTTCGCTCAGCAGCAACATCGCGAGGCGGACTTTCGCTATGCCATGGCGCGCTGGCGGAGCAACTTTGACGAAGTGGCGCTTGCGGGCGGCGAGGCGGCGGAGGTTCGGGTCTTCAGGCAGCGGTTCGGCGACTTGGCGCAGAACTGGCGACGGCTGATCCGCCGCGAGCTCGTGCTCGGCAGCTTCACCTATCCGTTCAACCACTCCGTTCTGCGCATACCCCTGTTCGTCGCCTTGCCGGGTTACATCGCCGGCCACGTCGCCTTCGGTGGGCTGATGCAGCTCAGCAACGCCTTTTCGCAGGTGGTGACGACGCTGTCGTGGTTCATCTTTTCCTATCGCGACCTCGCGGATCTGGTGGCAACCGCAGCGCGCCTGGATGACTTCATGGAAAATGCGCGTTGCCGTGCGGAAACGCCATCCGCCATCGTCCATTCAGATCGGGCGGAAGGTCTGCGATTGAAAGGACTGAGCCTTCGAACACCGGATCATCGTCACTTGCTCAACATTCCCGAGTTCTCGGTGCGGCCCGGCGAATGCGTGTGGTTGAAGGGCGCGTCCGGTATCGGGAAGTCCACCCTGATGAAGGCCATCGCCGGCTACTGGCCGTATGGTGAGGGAGAGGTCGATCGTGCGCGCGACGGTTGGATGTTTATGCCGCAAACCTCTTACTTGCCGCTCGGCTCGCTGGAGGAGGCCGTCGCCTATCCGGTGCGCGCGGATGACATCGGGTCGGGGTCGATCAAGGCTCTCCTGGTGGAGGTTGGGCTGGCGCACCGCCTTGACGACGGTGATAATCCGGTCGCCGAGGCCGGTTTGTCGGGTGGCGAAAGACAGCGCCTGGCGTTTGCGCGTCTGCTTGCGCATGCGCCGCGTTGGGTGATGCTGGACGAGGCGACGAGCGCGCTCGACGCGTCGGCCGAAATGCAATTGCTTCGACGCGTTCGCGACCGCCTTCCCGAAACCGCTTTCATCGTCATCGCGCACCGTCCGCCGCAGGCGCTCGGCGACTTCACAACCATCGACCTGGATCTGGCGCGCCACGACGCTGCCGCGGCCTGAATACCGCGTGCCCGCGCTATCACGCATCGAAAACACGAAAGGACAACAACGATGACCGAACAAGCGACACGCCGCATCCTGCGTGAACCCGTCGACCGCGTCCTCGGGAAACTGCCGCTGGTCGGCAGGCTGATGATCATCGGCAAGCGCAACGGCGTTACCCACGAGAGGATCGGGCCGGTTGAAACGGTGGTCGTGGAGGATGGATTGATGTTCTGTCGAGGCGCCAACCACGACAGCAGGATAAACCCGGCGCTGGTGGCGAGTATTGTCGCCGACACGTCGAGCGTGATGCAGGGACAGGTCTATCCGCGCCTGGATTTTAACGACGAACAGGGTGAGCCCGTTTTCAGCGTCGTCGGTTTCGATGGTCTCGATCCGTTTGAGGCGGCGCTCGACGGCCTTCGCCTGGAGACGGCGGAGGGAGACGGCGCCAAGCCGGAGCGTCCTGAGCGGCCCGATGTCGCTGAGAACGATCCTGGACTGAAGCCGTTCAACCTGGCGCTCGAAACGGCGCGGCCTGTCGCCATCGCCTTTACAGGTCCCGGCTTCGATCAATCCTGGTCGGGTATCGTCGAGAAGGTAAAGCCGGCGATGGGGTTCATCAATGTGATGACGTCGGACTTCCATTTGCACTTGCTCGGCGGTGCGGTCGCCTCTTGGGTGGAGCGCGAGGAAAGCGACGCGACCACCTTTGACGCTCTTGACGCGCAGAAAGAGGAAATCGGCCTCAGCGTGCGCCTTGCTGCCGCCGCATCGAACTGAGGGGGCAGATCCATCATGTCAGCCGTACCACACACTCCCGCCACCTGGCTCGTGCCCGCCACTGGCGAAACGATCGCGCATGCCCGGCTGATCGCCGATATGGCGGCCAGAAACGCGGTCCTTCTCGGAGAGACCCATGATCGCTACGATATCCATCGCTGGCAGCTTCACGTGCTCGCCGGCCTCCATGCACATCGCGGCGATGTCGTCGTCGGCTTCGAGATGTTTCCGCGTCGAGTGCAGCCGGCCCTCGACAAATGGGTCGCCGGCACGCTGAGCGACGATGCCTTTCTCTCGGAGGCCGACTGGCGGACGGTCTGGGGGTTCCCGGTCGATCTCTATATGCCGATATTCCACTTCTGCCGGGAACATTCCGTCCCGATGAAAGCCCTGAATTGCCGTCGCGCCTTGGTCACGGAAGTCGGGAAGCTGGGGTGGGACGAAATCCCGCTCGGCGACCGCGACGGCGTCACGCCGGCAAAGCCTGCGACAGCAGCGTATCGGCAATACCTCTTTGACATCACCGGCGGCGTCAGGTCGGACCGGCAGGCGACGTCGCCGGAAGATCCTGCTTTTGATCGGTTCGTCCGTGCACAGCAAACCTGGGACCGGGCATTCGCCTGCAACATCGCCGAGGCAATCGATGAAAGCAGCGGTGCTCTTGTGGTCGGCATCATCGGTCGCGGTCACCTCGAATATGGTCACGGCACGCCTTACCAACTCGCTGATCTCGGCATTCAGGATGTCGCAGTGCTGTTGCCGAACGACGCGGGAACGGTCCGCATTGAAGCTGATCCGGTCGCCGACGCTCTGTTCCGACTTCCGCCGATCGGGCATTCGATTGCGGAGCGCGGATAAGAGGCTCGTAGTGTTTTCGTGCCTTTGGCGCTCAAATGTCTCGGAAAAAGCAGTCGTTTCGTTTGGACAGCCGTCAATAGACCATGAGGCGTGTGCGCCGGAGGTCGAGTGAGGCTGTCGCAACCTGCGCGTGGACGCCCACAAAGTGGGCGTCTCTGCACTTTTATTGGGTGTCGAATGCTTGTGGCGGTGTCCCGCCGAGTGCCCGGATAAGCGTTGCTTCGTTCAAGAGCCGCGCCAGATGGTTGTTCACCAAGCTATCCTTCGCCAGCCTCGTGCCCTCTTGCGCGTCGAGGAGAGGGCGCAGCGCGATTGCCCCCGCACGAAACCGGGTCTCGTAAAGTGCCTCTGCGCGCTTCCGCGCCTCCAGCGCACGTCGCAGGTGCTGGTGCTGGCGGGAGAGATATGCCCTGGATGAAAGGCCGTTCGAGACTTCGGTCAATGCTGTCAGCATCGTCCCACGAAAGGAGGAGACGGCCTCTTCGTATTGGACGTCCGAAACACGTATTTGCAGGTCCATCTGGCGCATGTTCAGAAACGGCAGGACCGCATTCGTCCCGAGCGTCGCAATGGGATTGGCCACGAGTTCGGCAAGTTCCTTGCCACCGGCGCCGAGATTACCCGTCAGCGATATCGGTGGATAAAAACTCGCCCTCGTTTCGTCTATTCTGCGAAGTGCTGCCCGAAGCCGTGTTTCGGCTGCGCGCAGATCCGGCCGGCGCCCTATGAGGCTCGCAGGCAGCCCGGGCGCCAGTTCAGGCAATTTGCCTTGCGGTAGCCGTTTTGGCTCGGCTAGCGGGCTGGCCCTGCCATTCAACAGGTCCACCAGACGGTTGCGCAACACGTCACGGTCGCGCTTGAGCAGTTCTTGGGAGGCGCGTTGCGCTTCTACCGCCTGCGCTATCTCGTAGTGTTCGAGGTCCGATGCTGTCCCGGCTGTGCGCATGGTTTCGACGATGTCGCGTGTGCGCAAGGTCACGGCGAGCCCGGAAGACGCGCTATCCAACATCTGGTTCGCATGGGCGAGTTGCCACCACGTCGACACAGTCGCTGCCGCGACCGCCAGGCGTGCGGCTTCAAGATCATCCGTCGATGCCGAAGCTTCCAGATTGCCGATGTCGCGCGTGGCCGCAATCTTCCCCCACAAGTCCAATTCGTAGGAAAGAGCGAGGCTGGATTGATAGTTCTGACTGGCAGCGCCTCGGCCATCGAAGGGCATGCGCCCGCTTCCGCCGACATTGCCCGAGAATTTCGGAGCGCCCGCCTCGGCTGAAAGTCCTGCATTCAACCCGGCGCGGCGCACGCGCAGGCTTGCAGCCATAATATCGTTGTTGGCCGCAAGCACGGCAGGGACGAGCGCATCGAGACCCGGATCACCAAAAGCCGTCCACCACTGTTCCGCTGTCGCAGAATGTTCCTTGCTGCCGTGAGCTTTCTGTGTCGGCCAGGTAAAGCCGGGCGGAACTTCTGGCCGTTGATATTCGGCCGGGGTCAGGCAGCCCGCGAGCGAAATCCCGATCGGTAGAACGATCCCTATCTGGAACAAGCGCATGGTTTACTCGCTTGCCAGGGCACGCACAGGGTCAAGGCGTGCTGCGCCGCGGGCCGGCAGGTAACCGAATGCCAGACCAATCATGATGGTGAAGCCCGTGGCCAGCAGAATGGCTCCAGCACTCAGCACGATTGGGAGCGGAGACATAAGGGCGTCCGAGACGAAAGATAGCGCAATTGCGAGTGCGACGCCGAATCCGCCGCCCACAACGCAGACCGCAACCGCTTCGATCATGAATTGCGCCATGATGTCTCGCCGTCTCGCGCCCAGTGCCATGCGAAGGCCAATTTCTCGGGTTCGCTCCGTGACGGAGATCAGCATGATGTTCATAACCCCAATGCCGCCGACCACCAGGGCGACCGCGGCCAGTGCGGCAATCAGCAGGCTGAATGTTGCCATCGTCTTTTCGCTGGCTCGACGAACTTGGTCGTTGTTGAAAATAAAGAAGTCCTTCACCCCATGCCGGCGTTGCAACAGGTTGCTCGCGGCCCGCTCGGCCAGAGTTGTGTCGATGTCGTCGCGAACCCGAAGCGTGATGTTTGCCAGAGGCATCGGTCCCGTCACGCGCGATCGCAAAGCCGTATGGGTCATGTAGGCTGATGCTGCCCCACCCCGGAAATGCGGCAGCGCTACGACACCGACGACGGTCGCCGGCGTCTTGCCAAGCAGGACCTGTTTTCCCACTGGCTCGGCACTTCCAAAGAGGCCCGGCACAGCAGGTTCCGAAAGCACCACGTTCGAATTGGCCTCTGCCAAATCCTCCTGCATGAGCAGCCGGCCGGAAACCAGCTTCATGCCATTTGCTCGAAAATAGGAGGACCCTATGCCGACCACCTGAAGTTCCACCGTCCGGGCCCCATTCCGAGCCTTCAGGTTCGTCGCGATTTCCGGTGTTGCACTGTCGACGTAAGGCTGGGCCGCAAGCGCATCCACGTCGGCTGTGGTCAGGCTGACGATTTTATGTGCCTCCGGGTCTCCGAAACTGCGTCCAGGGTAGATAACGAGCGTGTTGGTTCCGAGGCCTGCCATCTGGTTCCTGACAGAGATCCGGGCGCCTTCACCAAGCCCGATGACGGCAACGACTGCAGTGACACCGATGACAATGCCAAGCATCGTCAATCCCGTCCGCAGCTTCTGGGCAGCCATCGCCTTGAAGGACATCCCGAAGGCACTTGTGAGGCTTGCAATAGAGGTGCTGGATGACCTGGATGCTGCCCTCGTATTCTCGGTTTGCGCGCTGCCTTCTCGCCTGTCGCCCAGGCAGGTGTCAGAAACGATTGCGCCATCGGCAATTTCAATGATCCGGCCGGCATGGGAGGCGACGTCGTGATCGTGGGTAACGATGATGACGGTGCGGCCCTGCTGGTGCAGTTCCTTGAGGGCGGACAGGACGAGTTCGCCTGATCGACGATCGAGCGCACCGGTCGGCTCATCGGCGAGCACCACACCCGCGTCGTTCATCAGCGCACGCGCGATTGCGATGCGTTGCTGCTGCCCGCCCGACAGTTCGTTGGGACGGAATAGGAGTTTGTCCGCGAGTCCGAACTGATCGACGAGCCGGGCTGCCCGTTCGCGCCGCCTTGCAGCCGGCGTTCCCGCATAGATTGCCGGTAATTCCACATTGCCGGCAACCGATAGCGCGTTGACCAGGTGATAACGCTGGAACACAAACCCAAATCGGTCGCGCCGAAGGTGTGCAACGGCGTCGGCTTCGAGGTTCGATACGTCGATCCCATCGACACGGTAGGTGCCGCCGTCGGTCCGATCGAGGCAGCCCAGAATGTTCATGAGCGTGGATTTTCCAGACCCCGACGCCCCGACGATCGCGACCAATTCGCCAGGCTCGATGACGAGGCTTACGTCGTTGAGCGCCATGACGGTCTCATCGCCGCTGCGGTAGGTACGCGTCACATGGGAGACTTCCAGCCGGGGAGCGATCATTGCAGCATCGTGTCCGTATCGGTAGGGCCGGTATCGAGTTGCAGCCCCACCTCATCGCCCTCGGCCAGTCCTTCAACGACTTCCGCGTCGATCCGATCCGTTATGCCGATGCGGACGTTCCGTGTCTCCAACGGGCCGTTCTTGCTCTTGACCGTGGCCGTGAACATGCCGTTTTCATCCGGTCCCTGAAGCGCTGCCCAGGGGACAAGCACCGCATTTTCCACGGAGCCGGTCGTGATCGTCACGTCAGCGGTCATCATCGGCAACAGCACGCCGTCGTCATTCCGCGCGTCAAAAACGGCATTGAAATAGACGGCTTGGGATGGAGCGCCGGCGGAAGGCTGGGGGGTGTTTATCCCAAGGGCTGCCAGCATCGCCGGGGACGCAGGTTCCACCACATCCAAAGCGCTTTCGCGTCGGGTCTTGCGGTCGCCAAAGGTTGTGAACCAGACCTTCTGTCCTGGCTTGACACGCCCGATATCGGCCTCGGAAATCTGGGTCCGCACCACCATGACGTCGATATCGGCGATGACCGCGATCACCGGAGCAGTCTGGGCGGAGTTCAGGGTCTGCCCCGACTTGGCGGTGACAGCAATGACCCTCCCGTCCATCGGCGCGACGATGCGGGTATAGCCAAGATTGGTCTCGGCCTTTTCAACGCTGACGAGGGCCGTTTCCGTTTGCGCTATCGACAAATCGAGTTCTGATCGCGCGATCTGGACCGCCGATCGGGCATCGTGAAGATCAGCGGCCGATCCTGCCCGCCCGTCATGAAGCGTCTTTTGACGTTCAAGCGTTCGTTCCGCTCTCTCCAGCTGAAAGGTTCGCGAACGTTCGGTGGCCTGTGCCTGGCGAAGCGCAGCGCGCGCGAGACGCAGTTCATTCTCCTGCTGAAGGGAATCGATCTCTGCAATCGGGTCGCCCTTGCGCACGCGGTCGCCGAGCTTGACATGTATCGCCCTCAGTTGGCCGCTTACCTGCGCTCCCACCTGTACCAGGCGGGAAGGCTCGAGCGTCCCGACGGCGCTGACGGTTTCCGACAGGGCGCCCCGGCGCACCGAACCCGTGAGAACCGCTTGATCCGAGGGAGGAGACTTTGGCAATGCGAATGCGACGACTGCGCCACAACCGCCAAGCAAGGGGATCGCCAAGATAGCGAGACGCAAGCGTCGAGACCGTTGTTTGGAAACCAATTGAGAACGCCTGACCTGATTGTTTCGCGAAGGGGGATTACACCAGGGGCTTTCGAGATCCAACTCCAGGTGTGTGTTTATTCACATAAAGCAATCTATGAGAGTATTCTCACGCAGGGGTGCTTCGTGCTCTTGAGAGATCCCGCGACTGGGCTCATCAGAATTTTGTCTTCAGCAAAACAAGTCTTATCCAACAGCAAGGATAGGTTCCTTTCCGGCTCCACGGAGACGGACTGGACGTTCTGCCTTGCGGTAACATTGCGCTCTGATCCATGAGTACAGATCATCAACGCCGATTGTGTCCTCGGTCAAGATTTGAACCAGGTGGCTTGCTTTCGAGACTTCGGGAGCCGCTAAGGCTTTGTCGCCCTGATGGCGTACCGATGCTGGCTTTGCCGTGCCAAGCCTTTGAAGAGGTTCCAGTTCTTCGCTTGGCTCCGGTGGATGTCGCGCAGATCGGTATCGATGCGAACATGGGCAAAGCCGGCATCGGAGAGCAGAGTGGCGACGTCCTTGGCTCGTGCGCCGCTGGAGAAGTGGACGCGTGAGAGAATACTGCGATGGGTCTCCATCATTTGCGGCGTGCCTACCGCCGTCTCAGCCGCAACCAACCGCAGACGCTGACCCCAGACGCTGAGCTTCGAGAAAAGCCGTTCGAGCGCCGTCGTGTTGACGAAGTCGCCGTCAACGACGAGCAGCGTGCCGCCGGGCTTCAGGACGCGGAGCCACTCGCGAAAGGCTGCGGCCGGGTCGACCAGCGTCCACACGAGGTGCCGGGTGACGACGGCGTCGTAGCGGCCGTCGGGCTCCATGGTATTCTCGGCGTCGCCAACATCGAAGCGGATGGTGCGCCCGCGGGCCCTTGCTTTCTCACGGGCGCGTTCGAGCATGGGCTCGGCCCAATCCAGGCCTTGCACCTTGAAGCCGAGATCGTCGAGCAGATGGGAAATCACGCCAGTGCCACTGGCAAGATCGAGGGCGGCGCGGCCATTGCCCGGACCGAGATGCTTCAGAAACAAGCGGTGCCAGGCGGCGCGCTCGTCTTCTGAGAAGATTTCATGGCCCGGCGACAGGTCGAATGTGGCGGCGCGCGCCGACCAGTAGGCCTTGATCTCATCCCTGAGGTTGTAGTTCTGGCGATCCAGTGCGTCGCTCATGCCGTTGCGCCCATCTTTGTTTGGAGGCGTTCTAAAAGATAAATGTTGACTAATAAAGTCATGAAACATTAGATCGCCACGATTTTCCCAGCGGAGCAGAAAACAATGCGGTTTTTCAACAGGGTGGCTATGGCCGCCACGGGCTTTTGCGTGCTTTTTTCCGGCGTGGCTTTCGCTGATGTCGTAAAATTGAAGGACGTGACGGGCCGCGAGGTCGAGGTCAATGTGCCGGTCGAGCACGTGATCCTCGGTGAAGGCCGCCAGATCTATTTCCTGGGTGCGCTTGATCGCGAAGACCCCTTCAAGCACGTCGTCGGCTGGCGTGACGATCTCTCCAAGGCCGACCCGGAAAGCTACGCTGCGTACCTCGCCAAATACCCTGACATCGCCAAGCTTCCGACCTTTGGCGGCATGAAGGACGGCACCTTCGACATCGAGCAGGCGGTGGCGCTGAAGCCCGACGTCGTCCTGATGAACGTCGATGCCAAGACGGCGACGGAAGAGGCCGGCTACATCGAGAAACTCGCCAAGGTCGGCATTCCGCTCGTCTACGTCGACTTCCGCGAAAAGCCGATGGAAAACACCGAGCCGAGCATGCGGCTGATGGGCAAGCTGCTCGGCAAGGAAGAGACGGCCGAGGCGTTCATCAAGTTCCGCGCCGACAGCATCGCCAGGGTCACCGATGTTCTCGCCAAGGCCAATCCGAAGAAGCCGCTCGTATTCGTTGAGCGCGCCGGTGGCTATTCCGACGATTGCTGCATGTCCTTCGGCAACGAGAATTTCGGCAAGATGGTCGAGTTCGCCGGCGGCGTGAACATGGCGAGGGACATCATTCCCGGCACCTTCGGAACGGTCAATCCGGAGCAGATCATCGCCTCCAACCCCGACCAGATCATCATCACCGGCGGCAACTGGCAGGGTTACGTGCCCGGCGGCAACTGGGTGGGCGTCGGCTATGGTGCCGATGAGAAGGAAGCGGCGCGCAAGCTGGAAAACCTCACCAAGCGTCCGGCCTTCACCGGCGTCAAGGCGGTCAAGGACGGGCAGGTTCACGCAATCTGGCACCAGTTCTACAACAACCCCTACCAGTTCGTCGCCATCCAGCAGATCGCCAAGTGGCTGCACCCGGATCTGTTTGCCGATCTTGATCCGGACGCGACCTTCAAGGAACTGCACGAGCGGTTCCTGCCGCTTCCCTACAAGAGCGGCTACTTCGTCTCGTTGAGCTCAACCAAATAACGGTGCTGGCAGCCGGGGACGGGAGGCCCCAAGGCTGCGGCCGAAGAAGGAATGACGATGCCGAACTTCAGGACAATCGCGTCAGTGATGCTCGCGGCGATCATGCTGGTGGCACTGCCCGCAAGCGCTGCGGAAATCATCGATGTCACCGGCCGCAAGGTCGAAATCGCACTGCCGGCCAAGCGCATCCTGCTTGGCGAGGCGCGGCAGATCCACGTGGCGGCGGCACTCAAGGGCGAACACGTCTTCGACACGGTCGTCGGCTGGCGCGACGATCTTCTGAAGAAGGACCCGGATTCCTACGCGGCCTATGTCGAGCGTTTCCCTGAAATCGAAAAGCTGCCGCGCTTCGGCTACATCCCCTCGGGGGATTTCAGCCTCGAAGCGGCGATCGCGCTGAAGCCCGATGTGCTGACGCTGAACCTTGAGGCCCAGAAGGCGGTCGAGGAATCCGGCTTCATCGAGAAGGCCGCTGCCGCCGGCATTGCGGTCGTCTATCTCGACTTCCGCGTCGATCCGGCTGCCAACAGCGAAAAGTCCGTCGAAATCCTCGGCCAGCTCTTCGGCGCCGAAGAAAAGGCGCGGGAGTTCATCGAATACCGCAATACCCAGATCGCGGTCGTCACCGATCGCCTCCAAAAGGCCGGTGCGATCACCCGCCCCAAGGTGTTCATCGAGCGCTCTCCCGGCATCACCGGGGACGTCGTCTGCTGCCGCACCTTCGGTCCTGCGAATTTCGGCGCGATGGTGGAACAGGCGGGCGGACATAACATCGGCTCGGACGTGATCAAGGGCACCTTCGGCGACCTCAACCCGGAGCAGCTCATCGTCAGCGATCCGGACCAGGTCATCATCACCGGCAGCAACTGGTCGGCAGAATCCGATCTCAACCAGTTCGTCAGCGTCGGACGCGGGGCCGATGCGGCCGCGGCTCAAGAGCGGCTGCGCGGCCTGATGCAACGCCCAGGGTTTCCTGGCCTGAAGGCAGTGAAGGAAGGCAACGTCCACGCCGTCTGGCACCAGTTCTACGGCGCGCCTTATGAGTTCATGCCGATCCAGCAGTTCGCCAAGTGGTTCCATCCGGAACTCTTTGCCGACCTCGATCCGGACCGGACGTTCCGCGAATTCCACGAGAAGTTCCTGCCGGTCGCCTATCGTCCGGGCTATTTCGCTTCTCTGCCGAAGGATGGGCAATGATGGTTGCATTGGCCGAAACAAGGGCTGAAACAATCGCTGGGGCCGAGGGACGGGGGCGCTACCGCGCCCTCGTTCTGCGCCGCCTGGTGCTGATCTTCTGTCTCGTCGCCGCACTTCTGGCGTCGATCGCCGTCGACATGGCGCTTGGCCCAGCGAACTATCCGCTTTCGGACGTGCTGACGGCGCTCTTTCGCGCCGACACGGTGAGCGACCAGCTGCGCGTCGTCATCTGGGACATCCGCATGCCGATCGCGCTGATGGCGGTCACGGTCGGCGCTTCGCTGTCGGTTGCAGGCGCCCAGATGCAGACGATCCTTGCCAATCCTCTGGCAAGCCCCTTCACGCTCGGCATCTCCGCGGCCGCAAGCTTCGGAGCTGCACTCGGTCTTGTCGCCGGCATCGCGATCTTCCCGGTTGCGGTTCACTACATGGTGCCGATCAACGCCTTCCTGATGGCGATGGTCGCAGCGCTCTTCATCCACTTCGCCTCCACCATGCGCGGTGTGACGGTCGAGACCATCGTGCTGCTCGGCATTGCGCTCGTCTTCACCTTCAACGCTGCGCTGTCGCTGCTCGAATATCTCGCCTCCGAGCAGGCCCTTGCCGCTGTCGTCTTCTGGACGATGGGCAGCCTGACCAAGGCGACCTGGCCCAAGGTCTGGATCACCGGTGCCGTACTTCTTTTTGCGGTTCCGCTCTTTGCGCGGCACGCCTGGGCGCTGACCGCGCTTCGGCTCGGCGACGACAAGGCCGCGAGCTTCGGTATCAACGTGCGCCGGCTGAGGCTGGAGGCAATGCTGACCGTGAGCCTGCTTGCGGCGATCCCCGTCTCCTTCGTCGGTACCATCGGCTTTGTCGGTCTCGTCGGGCCGCATATCGCCCGCATGCTCGTCGGCGAGGACCAGCGCTTCTTCCTGCCCGCTTCGGTGCTTTGCGGCGCGCTCCTGCTGTCGGTCACATCCGTCGTCAGCAAGATGCTGATACCCGGTGCGGTGCTGCCGATCGGGGTCATCACCGCACTGGTCGGCGTACCCTTCTTCTTCGTGCTGATTTTCACCAACAGGAGGCGCGCATGGTAAGCCTGTCGCTGGAAAAAGTCGGCGCGAACTACGGCCGCCGCGTCGTGCTATCCGACGTTAATACCGGCGTGTTGCGCGGCGGTGGGCTGACGGCGGTGATCGGCCCGAATGCCGCCGGCAAGTCGACGCTGTTCAAGCGCATCGCCGGCCTGACGTCAGGGCCCGGCACCGTGCATCTGTCGGATGCGGCCAAGGGGCCTCAAGGCATCTGCTACATGCCGCAGGATACCGGCGCCAACGCGGTGCTCAGCGTCTACGAATCCGTGCTGCTTTCGGCCAAGCAGGGCTCTGGCTGGAAGGTGAAGGACGCCGAACTCTCGGAAATCGACCGGGTGCTTTCGGAACTGCGCATTTCCGACCTTGCCTTTCGCGGTCTCGGCGAACTTTCCGGCGGACAAAGGCAGCTGGTCTCGATCGCCCAGGCGCTGGTGCGCAAGCCCGAAGTGCTGTTGATGGACGAGCCGACCTCGGCGCTTGATCTCTTTCGCCAGATCGAAGTGCTCGGTTTCATGAAACGTTTGTCAGCCGAGGCGGGCATGGGGGTGCTGATCGCGCTGCACGACCTCAATCATGCGCTGCGCTACTGCGACGACACCATCGTCATCAGTGGTGGCTCGGTACTGGCGAGCGGCCCGACCCGCGATGTCATCACGGCGGACATGCTGCGCTCGGTCTATCGGGTCGAGGCCCGCGTCGAAGCCTGTTCGCTGGGCCGTCCGGTCGTCATCGTTGACGGGTCCCTCTGAGGAGCTGGGGCGAAGCCGCGACGCCCCATCCCGACGCCGTCTGCTGTCAGCAACATGCAAAACCTGTCGCGACCGATGCACCGATCATCGTCAACCATAGAGCACAGGCCGCTTTGGCTCCATCTCGATCCGCCGGATCGGGCAGGCCCGCAGGCAGGTTTTCCATAACGGCCCACGCACCGGTTCCCGTATCCGGATCTCTGAAGACGGCTGTCAAGCGTGCCGTTCTTCGATCCTTGGAAGAAACCACGCCAGGAGCCCCGCGAGCGGGAGGAACGAGCAGACATAGTAGACCGTTTCGACGCCATAGCTGTCGGCCAGGATTCCGAGAAGCGCGGCAGCGATGCCGCCTAGTCCGAAATTCAAACCGTAGAACAGCCCACCGATGAGGCCGATCCGGTGCGGCAGCAACTCGATGGCGTAGATCAGGATGGACGCGAACGCGCTCGCCATGATCAGGTTGATCATCACTGTCAGAACGCCCGTCCAGAAGAGGTCGACATGCGGCAGGATTAGCGTTAGCGGAAGCGGCCCCAAAACCGAAATCCAGATGATGCGATAACGCCCGATGCGGTCGCCGACGATGCCTCCGATCAGCGCGCCCGCGGCGGAAGCCAGAAGAAAGATGAATAGCATCATCTGCGCGGAGGGGATTGAAAGGCCGAACTTCTCCATGAGGTAGAAGGTGTAGAACGAGCGGAAGCTTTCGCCATAGGCGTTCTTGGTAAACATCAACAATGTCAGGACCACCAGGGCCACCGCGATCGTCGCTGGCGCATGACGGGCGCCGCCGGCGGCGTTCTTGCCGTCTGCCCGCAACGCCATGAATGCGGCGCTGATCTCCCGCTGTTTGCTACCGATCCAGACCAGAAGCGCCATGGCCATCAGCGCGAGAACCGCAAACCACGCGAGGCTCGACTGTCCCCAGGGGACAATGATCAGTGCGGCAAAGACCGGGCCGAGCGCGCCCCCCGCCTGGCCGCCGACCTGAAACAGGCCTTGTGCCAATCCCTGTCGCCCGCCGGCCGCATAACGCGCCATGCGCGTCGCTTCCGGATGAAAAATGGACGATCCGATCCCGATCAGCGCGACTGAAACGAGGATCACCGCATAGCTTTGGGCGAAAGCGAGGCTCACCAGTCCCGAGAGCGTGAACATCATCCCCACGACCGGCGAATAGGGTGCTGGGTGTTTGTCCGTCACCATGCCGATCGCCGGCTGCAGCAGCGACCCAGCGATCTGGAAGGTCATGGTGATCATGCCAATCTGCACGAAATCCAGCGCGTAGGCGTCCTTCAAAATCGGATAGGCGGCCGGGATCAGCGACTGCATCAGGTCATTGAGGAGATGGGTGAGACCCAGGATGACCAGCACGGCTAGATGCGTCTTGGGACGCGTCAAGGTGGGGACGGCGACTGTCATGGTTTTCGTTCTTGACCTTATGGGTATTTCGGGGACACGGCTTGCGGCGGCAACCGCAACCTTCATCTGGCTGAATTCTGCGTCGCCCCGGGACCTTATGCATCGCGCGATGCGCGGGCAATCGAATACTCGCGCTGTGATGGCAATGGGCGGAGCCCCACGCTGCCCGGGAGTGTCCAAGGTGTCGACATGTTCCCCGGATTCATCATAGACGACGGCTTGCTCATTCGATTTGTGACCGCGGCTGAGACGAACAATGCGTCCCGTGTTGATCGCAATGTGAGGCCGAGAAGTGTCATGGCCAGCGCCGCACGGGCGGCGGGCCGACGGAGTTGCGGACGATCAGGTCGGGCCGGAGCAGGATTTCGGTCTCCGAGGCTGTCCGATCCGAGAGCATCTCCAGGAGCAGCGCCATGGCATGTTTGCCGATTGCGGTGCGCGGTTGGCGGATGGTCGTCAGCGAGGGCGACATGAAGCCTGCCTGCGGGACGTCGTCGAAACCGGTGACCGAGAAGTCCTCCGGTATATCGTAGCCGCGCGCCTTGAGGCCGAGCGAAACCCCAAGGGCAGTCTGGTCGTTGACGCACATGAAGGCGGTTGGAAGGTCGTCGCGCATGAAGAGCTGTTCCAGCGCCAGTCGGCCGCTCTCCACGGTTCCGTCGCCTTCCAGGATCAACTGGCGCGCAAGCGGGATTCCGGCCGCCGCGAGCCCCGCCTCGTATCCCGAGCGGCGGCGGCCATAGGCAAGGCGCGTGCTGGAGTCGCCGATGAAGGCGATCCGACGGTGACCTTCGGAGATCAGCAGGTCGACGACCTTGCGCGCGCCCTCGACATCATCGACACCGACATAAGGAATGCCGCCGTTGAACACCGGCTCGAAGACGCCGACCGTCGGCGGCAGGCGCGCTGTCAGGGTCTGGTGGCCGAAGGGCAGGATGCCTGTGAATAGGATCATGCCCGCAGCCTGGTTGGAGTTGAAGAATTTCAGATACTCCAATCCACGCTGGGCATCGTTCTGAGTATGGCCGATCAGCACGCCGTAGCCGTGGGCGCGCGCTTCGTTTTCGAGGCCGACCAGAATGCTTGAGAAGTTCGGATCGCCGATATCGGGCGCGACCACCAGGATCATGTTCGACCGGCCAAGTCTCAGGCTGCGCGCCATTGCATTGGGCGTGTAGCCGGTGATCGCGATCGCCTGGTTGACCTTTAGGCGGGTCGAATTGGCGACCTTTTCCGGCATGTGAATGGCCCGCGAAACCGTCGCGATCGACACTTCGGCGATCCGTGCGACGTCTTCAATGGTTGCGGGCGTGGAATTTGACAAGGTCGGCCTCGGTTTTGTTGCGAGGGACACTACACACGAACGCTCGATGGTCAAACGCGTGCACTGAAAAATTTGTCTGCTGTAAACGATGTAAACCTTTACATTGGCGAGTGTAAAGGTTTACATCTTTAAAAAAGCGGTGGAGGCCGCAGGGAGGGGAGAATGACCACGGAAGTTGTCGACGGGGCTCCCGTCGTGCTGTCCGCGCGCCGTATCAGCAAGTCGTTCAGCGGCGTGCAGGTGCTGTTCAGCGTCGACTTCGAGCTACGCCAGGGCGAAATCCATGCGCTGATGGGCGAGAACGGCGCCGGCAAATCGACGCTCGTGAAGATCCTATCCGGTTTCGAGCAGCCGACCTCGGGCGAGATCCTCCTTGATGGTAAGTCGACGAAGCTGCCGCCAAATGGAGCGGCCGAAGCGCTCGGCATCGTCATCATCCATCAGGAATTTAATCTCGCCGAACACCTGACGGTCACGGAGAGCCTTTTTCTCGGGCGCGAGGTTACGCGCTTCGGCGTTCTCGATCGCAAGTTCATGCGCGCGGAGACGCGTCGCGTGCTCAATCTTCTCGGCTCGCATGTCGACGAGAATGCGATGATCGGCTCGCTGTCGATTGCCGAAAAGCAGATGGTCGAGATCGCCAAGGCCATCAGTCGCGACGCGCGTGTCGTCTTCATGGACGAGCCGACCGCGGTGCTGTCGCGAGAGGAAACGAACTTCCTGTTCAGGCTGGTGCGCAAGCTGCGTGACAAGGGGACAAGTTTCGTCTTCGTGTCGCACAAGCTGGATGAGGTCATGGAATTGACCGACCGCGTGACCGTTCTGCGCGACGGTCAGTGGATCAAGACGTCGCCCACGTCCAAACTCGATGGGGAGGCGATCGCTCAGCTCATGGTCGGCCGCGAGCTGTCGAGCCTCTATCCCGCAAAGAGCGAGCCGGATGTTGATGAGGAAGTCGTGCTCAGGGTCGAGCAGGTATCGACCGGCTATGTCCGTGATGCGAGCTTCGAGGTCCGTCGCGGCGAAGTGATCGGCTTTTCGGGAATGATCGGCTCGGGTCGGACGGAGCTGATGGAGGCGATCGTCGGGCTGCGCGCGCGGACGGCCGGCGAGGTGCTGGTTCGTGGCCAGCCGGTGCCGTCCGGCGATGTTCATGCGGTCAACAAGGCCGGTCTCGCCTATATGACCAAGGACCGCAAGGCCAAGGGGCTTTTGCTCAATGCCGGGATGATGGCGAACCTGACGCTGCAGTCGCTCGGCCGTCACAGCCGCCTCGGTTACCTCGATCCGGGAAGTGAGGAGGCTGCCCTCGTCAAGGCGCGCCGTCGATTCGACATTCGCGTCAGGGACGACAGGGTCGTCGCCGGACGCATGTCCGGTGGCAACCAGCAGAAGCTGCTGCTTGCTAAGGTCATGGAGACCGACCCCGGCATCATCATCATCGACGAGCCGACACGCGGCATCGATGTCGGCACCAAACAGCAGATCTATCACTTCATTTCGGCGCTCGCCCGGGACGGCCGCTCGATCATCGTCGTCTCGTCCGAGATGCCGGAGGTCATCGGCCTGTGTAGCCGCGTGGTGGTCATGCGCGAGGGGCACATCGCCGGCATCCTCGAGGGGGACGAGATCTCCGAGCAGGAGATCATGCGCTATGCGGCCGGCCTGAAGAAAAAGACGGCAGCTTGAGGCGGCACCGGCGTCGCGCGGGCGCGCGCCGAGAACATTGATAATCCCGAAAAATGGGACGGAGGTTCGATTGGATATGAGCGTGAACCAGGAAGGCAGCCAGGAGGCGATCCGCCGCCGCAGCTGGCGTGACATTGATCTGCGGGCCGTGGCGCCATTCGTGGCGCTGGCGCTGCTTTTGCTTGTCGGGGCGCTGGTCAACCCCAACTTCATCAGCATCAACAACCTCGCCAATGTCGCCACCCGCAGCGCCTTCATCGCGATCATCGCGGTCGGTGCGACCTTCGTGATTTCGTCGGGGGATCTCGACCTGTCCGTCGGTGCCATGGTCGCCTTCATCGCCAGCCTGATGATCCTGTTCATGAACTCCGGCGTGATCGCCGATCCGGTGCTGATGCTTTTGGCGGCGATCCTCTTCACCGTCGTCGCCGGTGCGCTCTGTGGTCTCACCAATGGCCTGATCACGACCGTCGGCAAGATCGAGCCCTTCATCGCGACGCTCGGCACGATGGGCATCTATCGCGGCTTGACGACGTGGCTCTCGCAGGGCGGCGCGATCACGCTCAAGGAGCCCGAGCTCCAGGAGATGTATCGGCCCGCCTATTTCGGCACGATTGCCGGCGTGCCGGTTCCGATCGTCATCATCCTCACGGTCACTGCGGTCGCTGCCTTCATTCTCTATCGCACCCGGTATGGCCGGCACGTGGTCGCCGTCGGCTCCAATCGCGACGTCGCGCGATACTCGGGCATCTCGGTCAATCGCGTGCGCACGATCGCCTTCGTCATCCAGGGCCTGTGCGTGGCAGTTGCCGTTCTCCTCTATGTGCCGCGCCTTGGCTCGACCTCGGCAACGACGGGCATTCTCTGGGAACTGCAGGCGATCACCGCCGTCGTCGTTGGCGGAACGGCGCTCAAAGGCGGCGCAGGGCGTGTGTGGGGCACGATCTGTGGCGCCTTCATTCTCGAGCTGGTCGGCAACATCATGCTGCTGTCCAATTTCATCAGCGAATACCTGATCGGGGCCATCCAGGGCGCGATCATCATCATTGCGATGCTCGTCCAGCGCTCGCTGGTGCGGAAATCGTGAGACGGCCGGGTCCACAGGTCTCCCGGCCTGCAACAGGCTGACCTGATATTTGGGAGGAACTTAATGCGTAACAAGCTATTCGGCCTGACGCTCGCAGCCATGACCGCGCTTTCCGGCGTGTCGCATGCGCAGGAGGAAAAGAAGGTGACGATCGGCGTCTCCATTCCGGCCGCCGACCACGGCTGGACGGCCGGTGTGGTCTTCCATGCCGAGCGGGTCGCCAAGATTTTGATGGAGCGCAACCCGGGCCTTAACGTCATCGTCAAGACCTCGCCCGATCCGGCGAGCCAGGCGAATGCCGTGCAGGACCTGGAGACGCAAGGGATCGACGCGCTCGTCATCTTGCCGACCGACCCGGATCCGCTGGTCAACGCCATCAAGGAAGTGAAGGGTAAGGGCACATTCGTAGCCCTCGTGGACCGGGCGCCGAGCGTCAACGACAACTCCGTACGCGATCTCTACGTCGCCGGCAACAACCCGGCGCTCGGCCAGGTCGCTGGTGAATACATCAAGGCAACGACACCGGAAGCCGAAGTCGTCGTCATCCGCGGCCTGCCGATCCCGATCGACCAGCAGCGCCAGGACGGTTTCGACAAGGGCATCGAAGGTTCCAAGGTCAAGGTTCTCGACCGCCAGTACGGCAACTGGAACCGCGACGATGCCTTCAAGGTCATGCAGGACTATCTGACCAAGTACCCGAAGATCGACGTGGTCTGGTGCCAGGACGACGACATGGCTGTCGGCGTTCTGCAGGCGATCGAGCAGGCAAAGCGCACCGACATCCAGTATGTCGTTGCCGGCGCCGGCTCGAAGGAAATGATCAAGAAGGTCATGGACGGCGACAAGATGATCCCGGTCGACGTGCTCTATCCGCCGGCAATGGTCGGTACCGCGCTCGAGATGACCGTCGCCAATTTCTATGGCCAGGTTCCGGTCCGCGGCGTCTACACGATCGATGCGACGCTTGTGACCAAGGACAATGCCAAGGACTTCTACTTCCCGGATTCGCCGTTCTGATCCAGGTTTGACTGAAAAGGCAGCCCGCGTTTCAAGCGGGCTGCCGTGACGATCGAAGTAACCGATCGGCGTCGGCGCGCGGCGGAGCACAGGGCTTTGGCGGACCACCTGCCTCTGAGGGCGCGCCGATTGTCAGTCTGAGGGAGCGAAGCAGGCGTCGGTCGCTCATCTCAATTTTCCACGAGAAGGAGGCGAAACATGAAGACGATCAAGGGGCCAGGGCTCTTTCTTGCGCAGTTTGCCGGCGATGCGGCGCCGTTCAACTCCTGGGACGCGATCACCAAATGGGCCGCCGACTGTGGCTACAAGGGTGTGCAGGTTCCAAGCTGGGACGCGCGGCTGATCGACCTTCAGAAGTCTGCGACCTCCAAGACCTATTGCGACGAGTTTCTCGGCACGGCGCGCGCCAACGGCGTCGAGGTGACCGAGCTTTCGACCCATCTGCAGGGCCAGCTTGTCGCCGTGCACCCGGCCTATGACGAAGCCTTCGACGGGTTTGCGGCACCTGAAGTGCGCGGCAATCCGAAGGCACGGCAGCAATGGGCGGTGGAACAGGTGAAGCTGGCGCTGACCGCCTCGAAGAACCTCGGCTTGAATGCGATGGCAAGCTTTTCCGGCGCGCTTGCCTGGCCCTTCGTCTATCCCTGGCCGCAGCGGCCGGCCGGTCTCGTCGAGACCGCGTTCGACGAATTGGCAAAACGCTGGACGCCGATCCTCGACCATGCCGAGGAGAACGGCGTCGACATCTGCTACGAGATCCATCCGGGCGAGGACCTGCACGACGGCATCACCTACGAGATGTTCCTGGAGCGCACTGGCAACCATGCGCGCGCCTGCATGCTCTATGACCCCTCGCACTATGTGCTGCAGTGCCTCGACTATCTCGACAACATCGACATCTACAAGGACCGCATCCGGATGTTCCACGTCAAGGATGCGGAGTTCAACCCGACCGGACGGCAGGGCGTCTATGGCGGCTATCAGGGCTGGGTCAACCGCGCTGGCCGCTTCCGTTCGCTCGGTGACGGCCAGGTGGATTTCGGCGCAGTGTTCTCGAAGATGGCGGCCAACGATTTTTCCGGCTGGGCGGTGGTCGAGTGGGAATGCGCGCTGAAACATCCGGAAGATGGCGCCCGCGAGGGTGCCGACTTCGTCAAGCACCACATCATCCGCGTCACCGAAAAGGCCTTCGACGATTTTGCCGGCGCTGGCACCGACGAGGCCGCCAACCGGCGCATGCTGGGGATCTGAGACAAGGGGCAGGGCTCTCAGGGCGTTTGGCCGCCTGCCCCTCTCCGCAGAAAGCCGACGCGGCCGGTCGCGCCGGAGCGCATGAGAGGATGACTCTCGATATCGCCGAGTACCGCCGGCCAAGCCACGCCTTTAGATTTGCGCTCACTGGATCGTCCGCTTTTGACAGACGATTCCAGCGGAGCTCGCCAGAACTAAATGGACGTGGAGATCTAAATGCAACGTGCACCCTTGTTTGAACCGCTCCAACTGCCCAGTGGGATCACCCTAAGCAATCGGATTGCGAAATCAGCGATGTCGGATTCCTTGGGTGACGGGACGGGCCATCCGACAGCCCAACAGATGAGGCTTTATCAGCGTTGGGAGGCAGGTGGGTTGGCTCTTTCCATAGTCGGCGAGGTGCAGCTCACGGCGGATTACGCCGAGAATCCGGGAAATCTGGTGCTCAATGAAGCCTCCGATCTTGAGCGGTTCCGCGAACTTGCCCGGCATGGCGGCGAAAACGGCGCCCAGCTCTGGCTGCAACTCGGTCACGCCGGGGCGCTTGCCTACGCGCCAACCAGTCGTCCAAAAGGCCCGAGCGCCTTCAATCTACCGGGGCTGCAGTGCGTGGAAATAACCTTGGATGAGATACGTCAATTGCCGTTTCAGTTTGCGAGATCAGCCCGGCTTGCACAGCAGGCAGGTTTTGGCGGCGTGCAAATTCACGCAGCGCACGGGTTCCTGCTCGGCCAGTTTCTATCGCCCTTGTTCAACAAACGGAGCGACGAATACGGGGGTGCAATTTCCAATCGTATGCGACCTTTGCTGGAGGCTGTCGAGGCAACACGCGCCGCTGTCGGACCGAATTTCCCGATCGCCGTAAAACTCAATTCCTCAGACGAACTTGAGGGTGGGTTCGACGAAGAAGATGCGCTCAAGGTGGTGGCGGCGCTCGATGGGTCTTCGATCGACCTGATCGACATCAGCGGCGGAACCTATTTCCCCGGAGCAAAGTCCGCCTCGGATCGGGCGGGACGCGGACCCTACTTCCTCGAGTTTGCAAGGCGCGCCCGCACTGTCACGACCAAGCCCTTGATGCTGACGGGTGGTTTCAAGACGCGCGCGCAGGCCGAGCACGCTGTGGCGAGCGGTGCAGTCGATATTGTCGGTCTTGCGCGCGCGCTCGTCCTGGAGCCTTCACTTCCCGTCCTCTGGAAGGCGGACCGGAAACCCGAGCCGCTCTTTCCCAAATTCTCCGACGCTCCGGAGGGCGGGATCACCGCGTGGTACACGATGCGGCTCGCCGAGATTGGTGCCGACAGGGAAACGCCGGATTTTGGTGAACTCAGACAGGCAATCCGCAAATACGAAGCGGGCAACAAATCTCGGACAGAAGTTTGGCTGCGTCATTTCTCTGATGAAGCGCAGCAAGCCCAAGGGTGATCGGTCGCCAGTATACGCGCCTCGCGACGAGCGCCAGGCGATCGCCCTGACGCTGGCAATTCTACGTTCCGAAGCTCCATCGATATGCAGCGGGCGACGTGTGAAACCGCCGAGCGAAGGATCTTCGGAACGCCACGTCATCGTTGACGCCGATGTCCGTGGCGATCTTCTTGAGGGGAATACTGGTGTCTCGGCCAATCGCCGGCCGGCCTCGCGCCTCATGCTCTCGACATAGTCGGCGGGCGTCATCCCGATCTCCTGCTTGAACTGCCTTGAGAAATTTCGCTCGCTCATTCCCACGCGGGTCGCAACCGCGCCAACCGTGAGGTCGGCCGCTAGGTTGTCGGCGATGAAGTCCTGAGCCACGCGGATCGGTGTCTTTTGTGCAACCTGACCGGCAAGCAACGTACTGAACTGCGTCTGCCCGCCCGGCCGTTTGATGAAGACGACCAACTCGCGGGCAACCTTGTGCGCGATCTCAAGGCCAGATCGATCCCGGCCGTAACCCCGCCGAGGTCCAGACGTTGCCGTCCTTGGTAAAAATGCGGATGGGTTCGAGCTTCACGTCAGGAAATCGCTTCGCGAATTCGGCTGCCTGGGACCAGTACGTCGTCGCTCTCGCCATCCAGCAGGCCTGCCTCGCCGAGCACACAAGCCCCCGGACAAACGGAGCCGTGACGGGATTAGAACACGGGCGGGCGTTGGCTTAAATAGAGCCGATGGGATGATTTCGGACGGATGGCGGATGATATCAGCCAGTGCTGCAAGCCTCAAACCGGCCGCGGGAGACGTCGGCGTGCTGCTCGGGCGTTTATGGTCTCGGAGATTCGAACGGGATTGAGATAGCTACGTCAGGCGGCGGCAACTGCTCGATGGTCAGGCCCCCATCCAACAGGCGCGCGAGTAGCGCGCGCCTGTTGGATGTGAATGTCAGGCCTCGAGCGCCGCCTGTGGCGTGTTGCGGAAGCTGATTGCCATCCGGTTATAGGCATTCATCAGGCTGATCGCGATCGTGAGGTCGGTGATCTCGCGTTCGCTGAACTCAGCGCGGGTCGCCTCATAGGCTTCGTCCGGTACACCCGTCTCTGCGACACGCGTGACGGTTTCGGCCCAGGCAAGGGCTGCCCGCTCACGTGGGTCAAAGAGTTTGCCTGCTTCGCGCCATGCTTGCACCAGGGCGATCTTTTCGATCGGCTGGCCCTTCTTCAGGAGCTCGCGTGTGTGCATGTCGAGACAGTAGGCGCAATTGTTGATCTGCGAGATTCGAAGATAGACCAGTTCCACCAGACTTGCGGGGAGGTCGCTCTGCAGGATGTAGCCATAAACACCACCCAGGGCTTTGACGCCCGCCGGTGCGATCTGGTTGTAGTCGAGACGCTTGCTCATTCTTCTGCTCCTTGGCTCGGGGCTATTTGATGGGAGTGGTCAATTCTTTTTCATCGCTATCGGCGACGAAGACCGCGAGAAGCCTTGCCGGCTTCGTCTTGCTCGCGTTGCGGCTGACGAGGTGCCGGGAGGCCGGCGGCTCGTACCAGCTTTCGCCGGCGCGATAGGTCTCGGTCGGGCCGTCGTTCACCTTGGATTCGATCTCTCCGGACAGAACATAGGCGAAGATGAAGGACGACTTTGCATGGCTGTGCGGAACCGAAGATCCGCCCGGGGGATAGTCGACGATCAGGGCCGTCAACGTCTTGCCCGGGATATTGGGGATCTGATGGTCGAAGTGGGGCGTGACAACGTCGCCGGGATCGTGCGCAGCGGCAGGCGTCGCGAACGCGATGGCGGCCAGGACTGCGCCCAAGGCAAATCGAGTGTTCATGATGACAATCTCCTTGATGAAGTCTTGCAAAAAGGCGGGCCTGAGCCCTGCTCGCAGGGGGCGGGTTCGCCAATGATTGTTGTTTCAACGGTGCACTTGCCGACCGAACGGAGGGAGGCACTGTCTCTTGGCAGTGCCTCCGCCCATCTCGATCACGCGACGACGATGCGGAGCGGATCGGCGGCTTCCAATGCTGCCGCGCGATCGGCACTCGGCGGATAGATCCACGTGGTGTTGATCGTGGTCTTCAGCTTCTTCGCCTCCGCTCCGGTAAGCTTTACCTGACGGTCCCATCCTTCGGTGTAGACCGCTCCCCATGGGCCGAGATCCAGGCACGTAACGTACTTTTCCTGGCTGTAGGGAATGGAGGCCACGCCCAGCAGATCAGCCGCAACATTGTGTCCTGCGGAGCGCCCGAGGTTTTGAGCATGCTGACAGCTCATCATCGTCCGGTTGCCTGCCTCATCCGTTGCCGCGCAGGCGACGTCGCCCGTGGCAAAGACGTTCGAGTGACCGTTGACCCTGAGGTTCCGATCGACATGGAGGCGCCCGAAGGAATCCTTGTCTGCATCGATCTGGCTGGTGATCGGGTTGGCACGTGCGCCTGCCGTCCAGATGACCGTGGCTGCGTCGATGCGCTCGCCGGATGAGAGCGTGACGCCGTTATTGTCGATAGCGACGATCGGGGAACGCAAGCGTGTTTCGACGCCAAGCTCCGAAAGCGCCTGCTCGATAACGGGACGGGGCCCAGGTCCAAGATCCGGCCCGATCGCGTTGCCGCGTTCGACGATCACGACGCGGATGTCCGTATCCTCGCCAAGCGCGGTCAGCAGTCGATGCGGCATCTCGGCGGCCGTTTCGATGCCGGTAAAACCGCCGCCGGCAACAACCACCGTATTGCGTGCTCGGGTTTCCGGGAGGCGGCCCAGTTGGCCGATGTGTTCTTCCAGCTCTGCGGCATCGGCAAGCTGGTCGACGTTGAAGGCGTGGGCGAGGCCCGGGATATCCGGACGGAAGAGGACGCTGCCGGTTGCGAGAACGAGCTTGGTATAGCCGATCGTTGTCTCCCGCCCGTCATTATCCGCGTAGGTGACGGCGCTGTCCTCCGTCGAGATGGACGTCGCATAGCCCTTGATGAATCGAACGCCAGCATTGGCAAAGATCTCGGACAGGGGTGCTTTCATCCCGGCGGCGTGCTTTTCATAGAGACGGGGGCGAATGTGGAGTTCGGGCTCAGGCGCGATCACGGCAACTTCGACGGAACCGTCCGCCTTTCCTTGCTGGTCCAATAGCCGCATGGCACCGAGTGCCGACCACATTCCGGCAAAGCCAGCACCGATAATCAGTATGCGTTCACGCATTTCTTTTCCTCAGACAAGGCTTCGCCATTGGCTGAGCGGGGGCCAGCCATCGGGCGATTGCCGTTTCGGTAGAGGTCTCCAGGCCGGAGACGGTTTTGGCGAGGATCCAATATCGTCGCTTAACTACGACTAACTCAGTCGTAGTAAATGGGCAATGTCGAATCCGGACGATTTCGGAAACGGAGTGTCAACGCGGCGAAGACGGAGGAGGGCTTGCACGAACGACAGTCTGATGTTATCTCCGACTGCCTTTGTCGGTGTTTTGGTGGTCCCGTGGCTCACATAAGCGCAGGTGTCGAATACGCCCTCCACTGTCTCCTGTTCCTCATCGAGGCGGAGCAAATTGACCAGCCGGCAAGTGCACGCGATCTTGCCGAGCTGCAGAAGATTTCCCCCGAATTTGTCGCGAAGCTTTTCACCAAGCTCCAGAAGGCGGGCATCGTCGTCGCCCGCGAGGGGATTGGTGGTGGGTTTGCGCTTGCACGCCCTGCCGCCGACATCACTGCGCTCGATGTCATCGAGGCCATCGACGGACGCAAGCCGCTCTTCGAATGCAAGGAAATCCGTGGACAGTGCGCATTGTTCGGCGATCGGACGCCTGCCTGGGCGCAAGACGGTGTCTGCTCCATTCACGCGGTCATGATCGAGGCTGAGAAGCGGGCAAGAGAAGTCATGGCCGGCCACACGCTGGCTGACATTGCCGCCCGTGCCGCGTCGAAGGCACCAACGGAGCACCCCGGTCACATACAGGGTTGGCTCGCAGCCCGGACGCCGCAGCGTCGGCGCCGCGGCGCTGCGGCGAAGGTTGAATGAGGCACAGCAAACTGTGCGCAGCGTCGATATTGAACGAGGCGCTGACCTTTCAGCTTGGGCTTAATCAGCGACGGGAGGCGGGCCGCCAAAGGGCGCGCTGGCCCCTGCACCCGATGTAGCGAAGCCGGGCAAGGCTCATCGGCCTACCCGGCTTGAGTTACCGACGCTGACGACTATTCGGCGGCCGACCGACGCGGCAGAACCCAATTCTGGCGCGGGAAGTGGCAGGTGTAGCCGTTTGGATAGCGCTCCAGATAGTCTTGGTGTTCCGGCTCGGCTTGCCAGAAGTCCCCAACGGGCTCGACTTCCGTCACGACTTTGCCCGGCCACAGGCCCGAGGCTTCGACATCTGCGATGGTATCCTCGGCAACCTGCTTCTGCTCGTCATCGATGTAGTAGATCGCCGAGCGATAGGACAGGCCGATGTCGTTGCCCTGGCGGTTCTTGGTGGTCGGGTCGTGAATCTGGAAAAAGAACTCCAAGATCTGCCGGTAGCTGATCTTCTCGGGGTCGAAGGTGATCTCGATGGCTTCGGCGTGGGTGCCGTGATTGCGATAGGTTGCGTTCGGCACGTCGCCACCGGTGTAACCAACGCGCGTGTCGACAACGCCGGGGCGCCTACGGATCAGGTCCTGCATCCCCCAGAAGCAGCCACCGGCCAGAACAGCTCTCTTGGTCATTCAGATATCCTCCACCTGGTTGATGAACTCGCCATAGCCACTGGCCTCCATCTCCTCGCGGGGAATAAAGCGCAGGGCAGCGGAATTGATGCAGTAACGCAAGCCGCCTCGATCTCGAGGCCCGTCTGGAAACACGTGGCCAAGGTGACTGTCGCCGTGCTTGGAGCGCACCTCGGTGCGGACCATACCATGAGAATCGTCCCGCAATTCGGCGACATTTGCAGGCTCGATCGGCTTGGTGAAGCTCGGCCAGCCGCAGCCGGAATCGAATTTATCGGCCGAGGCAAACAACGGTTCGCCGGAAACGATGTCGACGTAAATTCCCGACCTCTTGTTGTCATTGTATTCGCCCGTGAACGGGCGCTCGGTGCCGCTCTGTTGCGTTACACGAAACTGCTCGGGCGTGAGCTGCTTGATCGCTTCGTCAGTCTTTCGATAGGTCATTCCCTAGTCTCCAAATGAGGCAGGATGCTTGTGACTTGTGGTGAAAACGGCGGGTTGGCGTTGGCTGGGTGAGGCGTTGGGCTCAGGCAGCGAAACGGATCTGTATTCGTGGAATATAAATATACAGATCTGTATCGTTTTGCAATCCCGCAATCGAGGTTCTCTTCCTTGGACGGGATTACGGTCCTGGAAGCCACCGATGCAGAGGATCACTCGCGGAGGTGGCCGCGTCGTCCCTTGTCTTCTTGCTACGCCTCAGATAAATAGTACAGGTCTGTTTCTTTTTAAAGGGGGCGATGTGCGTCGTTCAGAGATCCGAGGTCAACTCCTCGACACTGCCTTGCGCCTGTTCAATCTGCACGGCTACCACGCGACCGGCATCGATCTCATCATTGCCGAAGCCGGTGTCGCCAAGACGACGCTTTATCGGCACTTTGATACCAAGGAAGATCTCATCCTTGCGGCACTTGAGCGGCGGGACGAAGCGTCACGCGCGGAAATGCGCATCTTTGTCGACAAGCGTACCAGCGATCCATATCAGCGCCTCTTGGCGACCTTCGATTTCCTGGAACTGTCGGTTCGGGACAAGCAGTTCCGCGGCTGCATTTTCATGAGCGCGGCCGGGGAGCACAAAGAGGCCGTCGATCCGGTGTTCCGCGCTGCCTTGATGCACAAGCGCCTGGTCCTTGCCTACTTCGAGGAACTCGCCCATGCGGCCCGGTTCGCCGAACCGAAACAGATTGCCGACACGATCAACCTGCTGCACGAGGGTGCCCTTGCTGTTGCGCAAATGACGCGCACTGTCGAACCTGTGCGAAACAGCAAGCGAATGGTGACCATCCTGCTCGCGCAGGCGACGCGTTCGCCTTTAGAGCCTCGGACCGGAACACATAGGGGAGATCCGACCGAGAATGCTTCGAGCGGAAGCGCAGAATAGATTTATAGTGTTGGAAGCTGTGTCAGACGCGCCCTCGGGGGGATGATGGACCGTTTCGAAGCTATGAAGTTGTTGTTGGCGGTTGTCGATGCCGGCAGCATCTCCGCGGGAAGCCGAAAGCTCAATGCGCCGCTCCCCAGCGTCAGTCGCAAGGTTGCCGAGCTCGAGCGGCATATCGGCGCAAGCCTGATCGTGCGCACCAGTCGCAATCTTCAGCTCACCGATGCGGGCAGGGAGTATGTCGAAGCCGCCCGCCGGATCATGGCGGATCTGGAAGAGGCTGAGCGCCGGGCGTCCGGCGAATACCTGACGCCGCGTGGTACCCTGACGATCACCATGCCGATCGAGTTCGGGGCGCGCTACGTGATGCCGATCGCCCTCAGCTTCATGGAGACCCATCCGGAGGTCTCGCTCAATCTCCTCTCGCTCGACAGGACCGTGCATCTGGTGGAAGAACAGGTCGACATCGCGATCCGTCTGGGCGACCTCGAGGACAGCTCGCTGTACGCGGTCAAGGCGGGAGAGTTTCGCTTGCTGACATGCGCCAGTCCGGCATACCTGCAGCGCTGCGGCGTGCCGGAGCATCCGCGCGATCTCGTCGACCATGACGGGATACTGTTCAACAAGCGGACCTTCTTCTGGACGTTCGACGTCGACGGTTGTCCGATCGAAGCCGTTCCGCGCAACCGGCTCGAGGTCAACACGGCGGCCAATTGTGTGGCCGCGGCGGTTGGCGGCGCTGGCATGGCCCGCCTGTTCGACTATCAGATTCCGGAGGAGCTCGCGTCAGGCGCCCTCGTGCCGGTTCTCGAGGCTTTCGACCGGGCGCCCCTGCCGATCCACATCGTCTATTCGCGACAGGGTCAGCTTGCGCTCAAGGTGAGATCCTTCGTCGATTGGGCCTTGCCTCGCCTTCGCGCGGCCTTCGGGCGAGGCGAGACCCCACAGGCCTAGCTCGAAAGAGCGGCCCGAACTTCCGCGATCGTCCGTTTCGCATCCTGCAGGTGCGGGAAGTGACCGACACCTTTCAATACCTCGAACTGAGAATGGGTGCGACCGGCAAACTCCTTGCCCATCTCCGCGCTGATGTAGACGTCCTTCTCACCCCAGATTGTCTTCACGGGGGTCTTGAGCCGGGCGATATTGGCCTCAAGATACTCCTGGTCGCGCGTGAAATGGGCGTAGTAGGAGGCGAAGGCGTCGACACTCGTCACGCCGTCGCGCGTCCAGGACGCCTTCATGTCTGCCTGCAGGTCGAGCGGAAGGTCGTACTGGGCGCTCGGCTGAAGGCCGCGGCGATGAACGTTCTCCAGGATCTCGTCGCTGGTCTTGTTCATGTAGGCCCGTGTCGGCGTCGCCGTCGGCTCGGCCTTCAGGTTTTGCAGGCTTTCATACATGTGTTGTGGCCGGTTGAATGGTGCGAAATCACCGACGATGATCTGCTTCGCCACGGTCGGCTCCTCGAGGGCCAGGAGGAGTGCGGGAAGACTGCCGATATCCGAGGCGTAGATGACCAAATTCGATCGGTCGAGACCGACGGTGTCGATGTAGGCCTTGAGAACCTTGGCGTAGTCCTTCGGCGAATAGGAAAATTGCACCGTGGAAGGGCGCGAAGATTGGCCGTAACCGGGCCAATCGAATGCATGCACCGCATATTCCTTGCTGAGTGTTTCAGCGATCCCCGTCCAGGCGAACAACGTCTCCGGGAACCCATGCAGGAAGAGAACCGTGCCCTTGGCGTTCGCAGCGTCCGTATGCATGCGCCTGAGGGTTATGGTCTCGTCAATCTTGATGAAGTCGATCGTCGGGCCGGTCGCCGAGACGAGGGGTTCGGCGTGTGCCGATGCGGCCGATGCCATTGCCACGGATGCGGTTGCTGCGAAGTTCCTGAACGATGGGAAGACCATGTCATGCGTCCTTCTGGTCAAATCTTGAATGGACGACAAGATCGAACATGGAGCGGGCGGCTGGCAGATGGATTTTTCGAGAGGCACCCTCTTGAACCGGACATATGTCGCACGGGCCTGCCGGAGCGCTCCGGGCGATGGCGCATCGAGCCAAGGGATCCTTGAGAGGATGGCTCTCAATTTCGCTGAGTACCCGCTGCCCGGTCCCGTCCCTAGATTTGCGTTCATTCACGGATCGTCCGTTTCAACAGTCGATCCCAAGCGAACCAGCGAGACGAGAACATCGATCCGCTAGAAGAAGGAAGACTGGAATGAGCGACATCACTGCCTCCCCGCCCAAAGAGGTGCCGGAGAAGATCAGGGCACTTCCCGGCCACTCGACCGTCGGCACCAATGACCTCGATGCCGCTGGTGCCTACTACGACAAGCTGCTTGCGGTCTTTGGCATCGGCCGCGTGCTCGTACAGCCCGGGCGCGCGATCTACTATGGGCATCGCACGCTCGAATTCGGTGTGACAAAACCGTTCAATGGTGAAGCGGCAATCGTCGGCAACGGAAACATGATCGCCTTCGAGGCGCCCACCCGCGCCCATGTCGATCTCGCCCATGCCACGGCATTGAAAGCAGGCGGTACCGACGAAGGCGCGCCCGGCCCGAGAGGTCCTGACGGCGGGGACCCGTATTGCGCCTATTTCCGCGATCCGGAGGGAAACAAGTTCCTCGTCTACCGCAAGGGACAAGACGAGGCTTGACCCTCAACGTCACTCGGAGCGTTGCCGCCACCGGCAAGGCTCCGAGTGACGTCCGAATGTGTTTGCAGGCCATTTTGGCGTCGTCGGAAAGGTACGTCACACTTGCAGTACAGGGCTGGGAGCAGCGATGTCCCGCGGCGTTCTTTCCTGCTTTCGGATGCTGTGATCGGCATAGCTGCTGCCGTGCAACCGTCGAGCGCAGTCGTCATGGCGTTGCGTTGGGTTCGATCGGCAACGTGAAAACAAACGTCGATCCCAAGGGTTCGTTCTTTTGTGCCCACAGACGTCCGCCGTGAGACTCGACGATCGAACGGCAGATCGCCAATCCCATGCCCATACCGTCGTTTTTCGTGGTGAAGAACGGTTCGAAAATCCTGTCGGGGTATTGGATTCCTGCGCCACGATCGCTGACAACGATGCGGATCGCGTCGTCAATACGGGTCGCGTGCACGCTGACCACCCGCAGATCCGCAGTGGACGCCATCGCTTCTATGCCGTTTCGGATCAGGTTGACCAGTATCTGTTGAAGTTGCACGCGATCCATGGCGACCGGCGGCAGATCCGCTTCGACATCAGCCTGGATGCGAACCCGCCGACGCGCGGCTTCCTCGGCCATAAGGCTGCGCACTTCGGCAACGACGCTGTCCAGCGTTGTGCTCATCCCGGGTTCAACCGACCTCGTGAACAACGCGCGGATGCGGCTCACGACGTCGGCGGCCGCGTTTGCATCGCGGGTAATGCGTTCCACCGTTCTTTGCGCCCGCGCAAGGTTTGGCGGCTCAACGGAAAGCCATCGTTGGCACGCATGCGAATTCGTCACGATTGCCGCCAACGGCTGGTTCACTTCATGCGCGATCGAGGCGGAAAGTTCGGCGAGGCTCGCGGCTTGAGACGCACGCGCCAGACCATCGCGGGCAATCCGCAACTCCTCCTGGGCCCGAACTTCGCTGTCGATGTCGATGCAGATGACGTTCCACTGGACGATTGGTCCCTCGCCATCCCTCATCGGCGCTGCTCGGGTTTCCACCCAGCGATACTCCCCGTCCGATCGACGAAGTCGATGCTTCTGCGCATAGGGCGTGCCGGTGGACAAGGCGTAGCCGCAGTTCTCATGGACCTGGGGCATGTCGTCCGGATGGACGGAAGCGCCAAGCGTTTCCGATGGCCGCGCCTGCCCGGTAGCGTCCGGCGTTTCCGGCTTGTGTCCCAGATACTCGCGAAGCTGCTCGCTGCGGTAGACGGGATCACCCTTCGCATCGGTGCATTCGACCATTGCAGGCAAGGTTTCGATGAGTTGTCGAAGCGAGCGCTCGCGTTCGCGCAAGACCTGTTCGACACGGAGCTGATCGTCGATGTCGTGGCAGATGCCGAACCATTGCAGGATCTGGCCGCTGGCGTCCCGCAAGGGCGCGCCGCGGCCCGACATCCACCGGTACACGCCGTCGGCGCGGCGAAGGCGATAGTTCAAGGAGAAGCTCTCGCCGGTGACGAAAGCCTCTCTGAGCGTGGCATCCATCTTTGCTGCATCATCCGGGTGAAGCGCGGCCGTAATCGCAGCGGCGAGAACGCTATCGGATCCATGATAATCCTTCACGTCATGGCCCAGGAATTCGATCAGGCTCTTGCTGAAGAACACCGGTTCCCCATCCGTGTTTAGCCGCCAGAGTGGGCTGGGCACCATGTCGACCAACTGCGAGAGTTCGCGTTCCCGATCAAAGAGCTGTTGCTGGACCCGCACTTCGTCGTCGACGTCGATGGCAACCGCATACCACTGCACGATCGTTCCGTTTTGATCGCGCAGCGGCTCGCAGCGCCCGTCCACCCAGCGGTACGTCCCGTCGGCGCGCAGCATGCGATACCTGTTGGAGAAGGGTTCGCCGGCGGTGAAGCCTTGCGTGGCGTTCTCCCTGACGGATGCGATATCGTCCGGATGCACGACAGCACGCATCATCGCGCCGGCGCGGGTCATTCCCGGCTTGTCCACATCGATGGCGTCGAATCCGAGGAAGTCCACCAACCGCTTGTTCAGAAAGCTGAGCTCACCGCCGGCGGTCTGCCGGGCTATGAAGGCCGGCACCATGTCGACCAGCAGGGACAGCTCGCGCTCGCGCTCGCGCAAGGCGTTTTGAGCCCGCATCTGATCGTCGATATCAAGCGAAACGCCGTACCACTCCTCGATCTCTCCTTCCTGATTGCGACGCGGTTCGACCCGGCATTCCACCCAGCGATACCCGCTTTCAATTTCGAGCCAACGAAAGCGCAGCGTTGCGCTGCTGCCGGTCTTGAAACACCTTTGCAGCGTGTCCCCGACGGCCGCAGCGTCGTCCGGATGGATCAGTTTCTGGAGCAGATTTTCGATGCTCTGCTCGCCGTGCGCCTCGAAGCTTGCGACAACCGAGCGGAAGCGGTCTCTGAACTGTTTGTTGAAGTAGACCGAACCGGTCGATGGCGTCGCGCTCCAGATGCGGACCGGCACTGCGTCGATCATCAACTGAAGCTGCCTTTGACTGCGGCGCAATGCGTCCTCGGCGTGCGTCAGGTCATCGATGTCATGGCACATGCCGTACCATTGGACGATTTTCCCTGAGTGATCGCGCATTGGTTCTGCCCGGCTCGACATCCAGCGAAAGACGCCATCGGCCCGGCGCAGGCGATACCGCATGTCAAAGGCTTCACCGGTTTCGAGGCTATGCCGAAGCAGATCGACGAATGCGCCTGCCTCGGCGGGATGCACGGAGGCCTCGACCATGGCTGCCAGCCGGGTTTTCCCTGGTTTGTCCGTGTCACCGATGTCCAGACCGAGAAAGTCGACCATGCGCTTGTTGAAGAAGGTCGGCTCGCCATCCGGCGTCAAGCGCCAGACGTGGCTCGGCACCATGTTGACCAGCTGCAGCAGCTCCTGCTCTCGTTCATGCAGTGCGGCCTGTGCGCTCACGGCGTCTTCGATGTCGACCGAAACGCCATACCATTGCAGAATCGTTCCGGCTTCGTCGCGCAAGGGTGCAGCGCGGCTCTCGACCCATCGATGGGGACCATTTGCGCGCCGCTGACGGTATCGTCCCGCAAAGGTCGAGCCCGCCGCGAACGCGCTTTTCAGTGCCTCGTCGATGGCCGCGCGGTCATCCAGGTGAATGTCCGTCAGGGATCGCTTGCCGTTGGCGGCAACCAGATCCGTCAACGCCAGTCCAGTCGTGTCGGTGGCCCACTTGTTGAGATAGCTCGGCGTTCCGTCAGGCGTGGCGCTCCAGATTAGAGCCGGGACGGCGTCGATCAGGCGTTGCAGTCGCAGCTCGCTTTGACGAGCGGTGAGCAGTGCCAGCTGGTGCTGCCTGGAAATCGCTGCGACGACAAGCGCCGAGAATGCGGAAATTACCAGGAAGAGCTGCAGCATGACCTGCTGTTGCCTTTGTGATCCGGCGTCACTGATAAACTGGCTGTCTCCGGATATCGTCAACGCCATCGTAATCAGCGTCAGAAGCGTCAACGCGACAGCGGCGCCTCGAAATTCGAAACGTGCGGCGGCCCAAAGCAGCAATGGCAGGATGATATATGGAGAGGGGAAGAAGTGAGCGCTCAAGGAAAGCGCGGCAACGCCCAAAAAGATGAAACAGAGGACGGCGGCCTCCGTCCAGTGCGCCACGGATAGGCTGGCCTCTCCGCGCCAGTGGCGGACGAGGACCAGCACCAGCGGTGCTACCAGCAGGATGCCGGTAGCATCTCCAATCCAGAATAATGGCCAAACCGACGCGAATGTCTGCGCCTTCACCCCGAACCAGGCAAGGGTTGCGCTCCCGACAGTCGCGCTTGCGAGGGGTGCTACTCCCGCACCCAAAACGACGAAAGCCAGGACCTGCTGGAGGGTTTCCAGCCGGACGGGTCGGCCAGTGGCGCTGCTGAGCAGCATCGCACCAGCGGAAGCGCAGAGCGCGTTGCCGACGAAGATCAAGAAGCCTGCCGGAAGTGGGCTGTGAAACCAGACGAGCTGGGCAAACATCTCCGCAAGGCAACCGCTGACGATCCACCATGGCCAGCTGTAGGGAGACGTCAGGATGAGTGTCGCCATAAACACGCCGCCGGGAGGCCAGATCGAGACGGTGATGCCCGGGACGATAGCGAGCACATTCGCGAATCCGCAGCCCAGCACGTAGGCGGCAAAGAACGCGACGAGATGCAAAAGCTGCGGTCGGCTTGATCGGAACCGCCGCCAGTGGGAAGCCCGCTCGACAGACTGTCGTTCGGTGGGCGAGCGCAGCAACGCGCTTTCCGGAGGCCCTGGCGACGCTCGCTCAAGCCCTTGCACTGGATGATTGTTTGTCTCTGAATGGCTGTCGCCAATTGCTCTGGAAGCCAATTCCATCGGCTGCTCCGATTGGACAGAGAAAGCCTGGGCACAGTCGGCCCTACCAAGGCACTATAATCGAAGTCTGGCGGGACGAACCAGCCATTCCCCTAACTCTACCGCAATCACGGTCACGCTGCAGCCTATGGAAGTCTATGAGGGGCGTGCTGACAGGCGAGCCCGGGTGCTACTCTTCGCCTATGCTGAAGTACAGCTTAGAATACACCGCTCAGTTGTCATAGATTTCCATAGGATGCAGGCGAGACGCGGCGAGAATAGGATGTGCAGCTAGGTCGCACGGTCCGGATATCGAGAACAACTGCTATGCAGAGCGCTGATAGTGGCTTTCCTCGTCCTGCAGGAGAAGGCAATGACGAAGGCGTTCGATTCACCTGAGGAAATCGGGCTGGAAGCAATGCAGGCGGTGCGGATCATCGAAAGTGTGGTCGGCAACGCCTGGGCGGCGAATTCGGCCGGCGAGATCGTTTGCGTCAGCCCTGCGGTGCTGTCGCGGCTGGCGCTGACGCTCGAGGAGTTCGGCTCGCAGTCGGATGGCGGTCCCCTCGGCTGGAGGCGAATGATCCACCCGGACGATTACGAACGGTCGATCGCACTTTGGCGCCGGTGCCTTGAAACGGGCCAGCACTTCAACATCGAGCATCGAACGCTGCGCACAAGTGGCGCTTACGGTTGGAGCCGTACGTCTGCTCGGCCCTCGCGTGACGGCAACGATCATATCCTCGGCTGGTACGGCGCCATCATCGACATCGAAACGTCCGGTGCAGCCGCTCGGTTTGCCGAGACAGCGGAGGCAGCCGTACAAGAATTGCCAAGCTCACTGGGCGGAATTCACCCCGATGACCGAACTGGCGCGGCGCATGCAGCCGCGCGTGCATTCTGGACGGGCGTTCCCCAGGTCACCAGGCACAGACAGCGGCAACCCGACGGCAAGTACCGGTGGACGGAAACCCGCGCCGAGCCCGGTTATAGCGTCAGCGTCGATATCGACGAGTTGGTGACGGATCGCGAGCCCCGCATCGTTGCGGCATCCGATACCGCTGGCGAGCCAGAACCATTGCGGTCCGCGAGAGCTGTCGAGAGCATATTCGGCAACGGCTGGGCGTTCGATGCGCGCGGGCGCTGGATTTACCTGCATCCATTTGCGCAGAACTCGCTCGGCGTCACTCCGGAGCAGCTGAACGTTTCCGTTGACGAAGGTGACACGGCCTGGAAGCAATTGCTGCATCCGGACGATTATGAGCGAACCGCGACGGTCTGGAATCGTTGCCTGGAAACGGGGGATGATTTCAACGTCGAGTTCCGCTTTCGCCGCGTTTCCGGAAGTTATGTCTGGGCGAGAACTGCTGCCCGGGCCGCCCGCGACGCGCAAGGCCGCATCGTGGGTTGGTTCGGCATCGCGCTCGACATCGATGTTTACAAGAAGACCGTTGAAGCTTTGCGTGGCCGAGAGCTGGAACTGTCGCAGCTTGTCGACATGGTCCCGGTCCACATCCGCCGGCTGGGCCCCAACGGCGAACCGACCTTTTTTAACAAGCGCCTGCTTGATTTCTATGGGTGGAAAGATCTCGCGCAGCTGGAAACACCGGCTGGCAGCCGGCTGGCGACGGCGATGGAAATGCTCGTGCATCCGGACGACTCCGCTATTCTCCTGGAAGCGGTCCGCAACTCCGTTTCGACGGGCGAATCTTACGGAATGAAATACCGTTTGCGCCGCTCGGACGGCGTCTATCGTTGGGTTGACGGACGGGCGGTGCCGCTGATCGACCAGGACGGCACGATCGTAAACTGGTATGCGATCTCGATCGACATCGATGACGAGATGCGTGCACAGAACGCGTTGCGCGACCGAGAAAGAGAACTCCTGCAGCTCGTCGACATCGTTCCCAGCCTGCTTTGGCGCTTGAATCGTCAGGGCGAGCCTACGTTTTTCAACAAGCGGCTGATGTGCTTTCTCGGTCTGGATGAAACGAGTTCCGAGCAGCCGGACCCGAGCCGCCTGGCGGCCGTATTCAAAGCGTCCGTGCACCCGGACGATGCTTCGGGCCTCGAGGAGGCGCTGGGCAGGTCTGTCGCCACCGGTGAGAACTTCTCAAAGCGGTTTCGCCTGCGCCGGTCGGATGGTGTCTTTCGCTGGGTTGAAAGCAATGCGGAACCCTTGCGCGACGACGGTGGACAGATCGTGCAATGGTACGGGCTCTCACACGATATCGACGACCAATTGCGCGTCGAGGAAGCGCTGCGCGAACGGGAGCGATCATTGTGGCAGCTGGTTGAGACTTTGCCCGCGATGATCGACTGCGCGGCACCAAACGGCGAGCCGGTCTACCGCAGTCAGCAGTTGCGGGAATTTCTTGGCTATAATCTCGAAGACCTGGACGGATCGGGGAAGTCCCGGCTGGACGGAACGCTTGATGCCGGGGTGCACCCCGACGATGTCGCAGGCGTCAAGGAGAGGTATGCGCATGCCCTGGCTACCGGCGAACCCTATGCGCGCAAGCACCGTCTAAGACGGTTTGACGGGACATATCGGTGGGTCGAGACCAGGGCGGCCGCGATGCGCAATCTGGAGGGCGCGATCGTCCAATGGAACGTAATTTGCCTTGATATCGACGGCGAGGTTCAGGCTGAGGACGAATTGCGTCTTGCGCAAGAGAGACTTTCCAGAGCCACCCAGTCGGCGAGCCTCGCCGAGCTTTCGGCGTCAATCGCGCACGAGGTGAACCAGCCGTTGGCGGCGATCGTGGCCAACTCCAATGCCTGTCACCGTTGGTTGCTGGCCGAACCGCCGAATCTCGAGCGGGCAAAGATCACCGCCGAAAGGATCATCCGCGACGCAAATTCCGCAGCAGAGGTCGTCAGCCGGATTCGAGCGCTGTTCAGACAGCGCGTCGAGCCGCAGAGCAATACCGATCTCGTGACCGTCATTGCCGAAGCCGTTCATCTCATTTCAGAGGAAGCGACGCGCCGTCGCGTCCGGGTCGACGTCGATATCGAGCAAACCCTCCCAAGCGTTGCGGTGGACCAGGTGCATATCCAACAGGTTCTGGTGAACCTCATTCGCAACGGAATGGATGCGATGGACGCCACGGTCCGCGACCGCGTCGTTTGCCTCCGGGTCCGTCGCGTCGGGGATTTCGTCGCGACGGAGGTCAGCGACCACGGCACCGGTGTCGAGTTTCCGGAACGAGTATTCGAATCCTTCTTTACGACGAAAGCAAACGGAATGGGGATGGGCCTGGCAATTTGTCGTTCGATCATCGAAACGCACGGGGGGCGACTTTGGGCGCAAAACAATGAAACAAATGGTGCAACCTTCACGTTTACATTGCCGATTGAAGTGGAAGCGGCGGCATGACGAACGACGAATACACGGTTTTCATCGTCGATGACGACAATCGGATCCGCGAAGCCCTGTGCGAGCTTTTGGCCTCGCACGGCATCCAGGCGATCGCCTTCGGTTCGGCCGGGGACTATGTCAATTCTGAGAAACCAGATAGGCCCGCCTGCCTGCTGCTGGATATCGAGTTGCCGGACATCAACGGACTCGATCTCCAAAGTGAAATAGCCACAGGAGAGCATCCACCGATCGTTTTCATAACCGGTCACGGAGATATCCGTTCGTCGGTGCGCGCCATAAAGGATGGCGCGGTGGACTTCCTGACCAAGCCGTTCACCGACGCGGACTTGATGGCCGCCATTCATGCGGCCATTGCCGAGGACGAGAAAAGACGGGCCGAGCGCGCGGAGTTCGGAAAGCTGAGGCGACGCTATCTTGACCTGACGCCGCGCGAACGGGAGGTGCTGCCGCTGGTCATAAGCGGGCTGCTCAACAAGCAGGCGGCCGCAGAACTCGGCATCAGCGAGGTGACCCTGCAGATCCATCGGCGAAATGTGATGCAGAAGATGAAGGCTGGCTCTTTTGCCGACCTCGTGCGTATCGCGGAACGTTTGAAGATACCCATTACCCATGCCCGCAAGACAGGCGTGAAATCGATGACTTTGCCGCATCGGCAGGTCGTCGCGATCGTGGACGACGATCCGAGACTGCTGGAGTCGCTGGAAGATCTGTTGGAGTCGGCCGGGTACTCGGCTCGCAGCTTCTCGTCTGGCCGGTCGCTTCTTTCGGCCGGGCTGCCGGGTCTGGATGCGCTCATTACGGATATCGGCATGCCGGGAATGGACGGGTTCGAACTGCGGGACCTGGTCAAGACGAAAGAGCCGGGCCTTCCTGTTTTCCTGATGACCGGGCGGCACGAGATCGCCGATCAGCTGAGTGTGCGCGACCGGACTTGCTGCTTCAGAAAACCGTTCGATGCGCAGGTTCTGCTGGCCACGCTCGCCGCCGCATTGGGCGACCGGAAAATGGAGGGAAACGATGAAACGTGAGATGCCGCTCGAGCCGACGGTCGTTCTGCACGCGCACCGTCAAAGCGAACGCCCGCGCGTCGTGATCGAAGCTGATGCATGCGGGATGAAACAGAGGCCAATCTGATGCAACACGCTCAAACCAAAAGAGAAGAGCCTGCGGAACCTATCGTCTACGTCGTCGACGACGACGAGGCGATGCGGGAAGCGCTGCTCGATTTGTTCATGGTGACCCAGAAACGGGTGACTGCGTTCTCGAATGGGCCCGAGTTTCTGGAGACGGCAGACATTCGGGCGCCCGGTTGCCTAGTTCTGGATTTCAACATGCCAGGGGGCACGGGTCTGGACCTTCAGGAGCATCTCTCGCTTGCTGGTAGTCGCCTGCCGGTGATCTTTCTGACGGGGCATGCGGATGTTCCGACCACCGTAAAGGCGATGAAGGCTGGGGCCATGGATTTCATCACCAAGCCGTTCTCCGATCAGGATCTGCTCGAGGCGGTGGATCGTGCTATCAGGCTCGACGCCGAGCGCCGCAAAGTCGAGGCGGAACGCGAGCGGATCGAGGCGCTGGCGGATACGCTTTCTCCGCGCGAGCAGGAAGTGATGTTTGCTGTGGTCAGTGGCCTGATGAACAAGCAGGTCGCCTACCAGCTGGGCATCAGCGAAATGACCGTGAAGCTCCATCGGATGAGCGTTATGCGCAAGATGCAAAGCCGTTCGCTTGCGGATCTCGTTCGTAAGACTGAACAGCTCCGACGGAATTGAGCGACGCACAGGCCCGCAGAAGTCGACCCTTGTCAAGGAAAGGGAGGCCGCCTGCCCATAGGCAAACGGCCCCGAGGTGTGCCGGCCCTTGGCGGTCGTGCCGCGGGGAGGGGACTGCAGCACTTGGATCATCACCTCCTAACGAAGGTGCCGGCTAGGGATGATGATGGAAGCCTACTGCCTTTCACGCACCTGTATCACTATACATTCGTTTAGCGGGTCTGTTCGGCTCGCGGAGCCGGTAGCCTCGTTGGATGCATTGCGCTACGGGCCGCGTTTCGGTCAGGAGTGCTGGACATTTGGCGTGCCGGCTCTAGCGGTCGTAAGCTCCGGCCGCGACCTCACTGCAGCAGTTCCGACTTCCTGACGAGGTCGCTGAAGGTCCGGGCCTCCATCTTCTTCATTGCGCTTGCGCGATGAAGCTTGACCATGATTTCGCTGATCCCCAGTTCGTATGCGGCCTGCTTGTTCATCAGACCTTCGGTGACAAGCTTCATCACCTGCTTCTCGCGGGGTGTGAGGCTGGCAGCGCATTGACGGGCATGTTTTCTCCTTGCAGCCACGTCGCGCTGCTTTTTTCCTTCCTCCAAAGCGGCGGCGACCGCACAAAGCAGGTCATTCACCTCGAAGGGTTTCAGCAGGAAATCGACGGCTCCCGCCTTCATGGCCGTGACGCTCGTCGGGACATCTCCATCGCCGGTCATGAAAACGATCGGAAGGTCGAAGCCCGCATCCGACAGTTTCCTTTGATACTCTATACCGCTCATGCCGGGCAGCTTCACATCGAGCAACAGGCACCCAACGGCCTCCGGATCGCCCCTTTCGTCGAAATCCGCGGTATCGACGAACGCCTCTGCCTGGATCCCGGAAGAACCAAAGAGTTCCAATAGCGCCGAGCGAATTCTCTCATCGTCGTCGATAATGTGGACCACGTTCACGTCGGTGGCCGCTTCGATGGGGTTTGAACGTTCGGGCATCGCTTAGCTCCCTTGATCGTCAAGAACCAACATCCGCCCATTGTATCCGACGTGGTTTTGCTGGCTATAAAACGAAGGTTTGCTCCCCCCGTAGGTTCGCAATCACGGGCCACAAAGCGAAACGCACGGTGCGATCGCCCGAAAGGTGACCTCGATCAGTTGTTCGGGAAAGGCCAGACGGGAAACACCGATCAGGTTGCTTGCACATCCCGGCACCTCCGCTCGATACATCTCCTTCCGGACCTTGCCAGCAACCGCAAACGCGGCGTCGACATCGAGCACATAGAGTGTCTCTTCGACCACGTCGTCGAGTGAAGCGCCGAACTCGGCAAGGACGGCAACGGCGTTGGCGTAGGTCTGCCGCATCTGCTCTTCCATGTTCGAAAAATCGACCGGTCGTCCGGCCGGATCCAGTTTTGCCGGGGCGACGAGGTTGCCGGCCCTGTCGTGGCTTAGCTGTCCGGAGACATAGATGATGCCTTTAACCTGCACGGCCTGAGAATAGCCGTAGGCCTTTTCCCAAGGCACACCGAAGTTTGCGGTCCTTTTGATCGGGGAACACATGAAATCCTCCATTTCTTCCGGATGAGCGGCTGTTTCGCAACCGCGCGAAGTTCTGTTTCAGTATGAGTGTGGCAACGAAGGGCGCCGGAGGCGCCCTTCCATGCAACTACCTGGTGATGAAGCTGAGGATGTCCTGGTTGATGACGTCCGCGTGTGTGGTCGCCATGCCGTGGGGGAAACCCTTGTAAATCTTGAGGGTGGAGTTCTTCAGAAGTTGAGCGGAGCGGGGAGCGGAAATCGCGAGCGGAACGACCTGGTCGTCGTCGCCATGCAGTACCAGCGCCGGCACGTCGATCATCTTCAGGTCTTCGGTAAAGTCGGTCTCCGAGAAGGCCTTGACGCCGAGGTAGTGGGCGTTGGCCGCTCCCATCATCCCCTGTCGCCACCAATTCTGGCTGATCGCTGCAGACGGCGTGACGCCGGGGCGATTGAAGCCGTAGAAGGGACCGTATGCGATGTCGTGATAGAGCTGCGCCCTGTTGGCTGCGAGGGCCTCGCGGTAGCCGTCGAGCGCCTCGATCGGAAGCCCCTCGGGATTGTTCGGCGTCTTCAGCATAAGCGGTGGCACGGCGCCGATCAGGACGAGTTTGGCCACGCGCCCCTTGCCGTGACGGGCGACGTACCGGGTCGCTTCGCCCCCGCCCGTCGAATGCCCGATATGGATCGCGCTGCGCAGATCCAATTGCCGTACGAGAGAGGCTACGTCGGCGGCGTAGTGATCCATGTCATGGCCGCCGCTCACCTGCTCCGATCGCCCGTGGCCGCGACGGTCATGGGCAATGACGCGATAGCCTTTTGCGAGGAAGAAGAGCATCTGGTTGTCCCAGTCGTCTCCGCTCAACGGCCAGCCGTGATGAAACACGATCGCTTGCGCGTCGCGCGGTCCCCAATCCTTGTAGAAAATCCTGGTCGAGTCTTCTGTCGTTACGTATCCGTGACCGGGTTGCTCGGCTGTCATGGCCATTCCTTTCTGTGTGGTCTTGCCGCATCAAACGATGCTTTCAAGCCGCCATGCTCAGCCCACGAAACACGGCGCTGCGATGGGTCCCGCCTGTGAACGGCGCTCCTACGGGGCGCCCGGCGAGAACCATGTTTCGGCGGGAGTGACGGCTGGCATGCGACGTGAAGACGCTAACACTTGGGGCAATGCGGGAAAGGTATACGTTGGTTTCAGCAATCTCGCGGGCGCTTACGCTTCGATGCAATGGTCGCGCGCAGAGGCGTTGCTGGACGCGCGGTGAGATCGCCGACGCCCTCCGCCCTTGCCAAGCCGCGTTATTCAATGATCAGCAGATCAGATCGCTGTATTCCGGATGTTGAGCCGCATAGCGGGCCATGAAAGCGCATCGAGGCGCAACCTTCTGTTGCCGCTCCCGCAAGATTGCAAAGACGCCCTCCGCGAGCTTCGTGGCAAATCCTGCTCCGGAATACTCGAACGGCACCTCCGTGTGGATCAGCACCAGCACGTCCTCCTCCATGCGATAATAGGCGGCTGCAACTGCGTCCGCTTCGATGGGGAGTTCGAAGCGGCGGCCTTCTGGGTTATCGAGAACGCGGTGCGGCATGTTCAGCCTCCCTGCTGCCATTGCTGCCCTCGAAGCAGACCGGTTCGCGCAGGATCGTGGGCATCATCTTGAAGGATGGGCTGGCCGTGGCGATGCACACCATCCAAAAGTGCAATTACACCGGCCGATTGATGCCTCGCGGCGAAAACGCGCCGTGGGCAACAACCGGCCGGTTGATCCAACCAGAGCAGTCGTCTGGCTCATTCCCGACAGAAGCCTTCCGTCAGTAGTCCCACCAGGCCGGAACCCAGCGGTAAAGCGCGCCGGCGGTCGCGACACGGCCGACCGATGGGAAAGGCATGTGCGTGGAAACCAGCCAGGAGCCGGTCTCCGCAAGTTCTTTCATGAGCCGCAGCCGAACGCGGGTAGCCTCTTCGGGGTCGTGTTCGAAGCCGTTGTGCCACTCGGGGTGGTCGAAGGAGACGGGGAAGAGGGCATCGCCACCGAACATCAGCCGCTCGCCGCCGGACGATATGCGGACCACGCTGTGGCCGGGGGTGTGACCGCCGGTACGGGTGACCACTACTCCTGGAGCCACTTGTGCCTGCTGGTCAAAAGTCCGCAGATGGCTGCGATACGCGTCCATGAATTCAAGGGATGCCTTGCGCGCGAGGTCTGCGAGCGCCGGTGGCATGGCGGTGAGCGAGAAATCGGGGGCCTGCCAGAACTTGGTCTCGGCGGCGCACACATGGACGCGCAGATCCGCACGCATGCGCTCCTTGACGCCTTCGACCAGCAGTCCACCGACGTGGTCGAAATGCATGTGCGTGAGCACCACGTCGGTGACGGCGGCGAGATCGACACCGGCAGCCTCCAATCGATGGACGAACTGCCCGGCGCGTGGGAAATCGGGATATTCCTCGCCGAGACCGCTGTCGATGAGGATCGTCTGGTCGCCGCTGCGCACGACAACGGCGTTCAACGCCCAATCGAAGGCAACCTTTGACAGAAACCTCTCATCCAGCCACGCGCCCCGCATCTCGGGGTCCGCGTTGGTGGCCATCGACTCGGCCGGCGGGGTCAAGATGCCATCGCTGATGATCAAGACGTCGATGTCACCGACCTGTACCGCATAGCGTGAAGGAACCAGTTCATCCGGTGCGGGCCTTTCCTGCGGGATGATCTTTCGGGGACTTGTTTGTGCATTCGACATGATGCGCTCCTGTTTTCGCGGTTGAAATGTGCCGGCCAGGGTTACATCGCGGAGTCTAGGTTCGGGTCCTTCGGCGGTCGAGCTACACCTCAGTATGGGGCTGCTCGTGCACGGACCCCGTGAAGCGAGTTCATGCGCTTCGGCGCCGCGCGCACGCTTTGCTTCCGTGCCCGTCAATGGTGGATGGAGCGAATGTCACCAAACGTGCGTATAGTTTCGGTGCTCAATTCAATCGCCTAGCCTGGGTGCAGTTTGCGTAGGCGGCCGTCGCTCGGTCCGTGACATCGCGAGCGTTGGCGCGACCTCAGGCGGATTGCACTCCATGAAACCCATAGAGGTCAAATTGATCGCCACGACCGGCGCGCAGCCGCTGCTGGATGTATCGGAGTACTGCAGGAATGCGGGCATCTGCGACGTCGAGGAGCGGAGACTGCTGTTGCTCCTCGGGCGACAGGCGTCCTGTCACGAACTCCAGATGAACATCGTACGGCGTCGGATTCGGACCCGTTAGCGACCAGTCGGGTTGCTTTGCCGAACGCACCCTCGCAAACCGCGTGATGGGGCGCGCGCATCTGCTCATTGTGCTCAGCAAGCGGCCACGGTCACTCCGGCAATCCCGCGAGCCGCAATCCATCGGCAAACCGCTTGAAATCGTCTGGTCGATGGATCGGCAGCCAATCGCGCAGATTGGAAACGCTCAAGGCCGGATCAAGTTGCCGCAGGCGCTGCATGTACCGCCTTGCCTCGTCGGGACGGCCGGCAAGCGCATGGCTGGCAGCGGCAAGCGCGACCGCCGCCAGCAGGCTCGGCAGGTTTGCGAGTGCCTTTTCGGCCCAGACCAGCGCATCGTCGTAATTTCCGGAAAAGAAATGCGCGATCGCCGTTCCTGTCTGCATGCGGAACATCTCCGGATCGAGCGGGCTCAGGCGAACGGCATGGGTGAGATCCTTGATTGCGCTCTCCGTCTCCCCGCGAAACACGCGCAGTACGCCACCCAGAAACCACGCGAGTGCAAAGTTTGGATTGAGCAGCCGGGCCCTGTCGATCAACGCGATGCCGGCGTCGAGATCGTCGGCGAGATGGCCGAGCGCGTGACCGCCTCTCGTGAGCGCCACGGCGTCGTCCCGGCCAAGTTCAACCGCGAGCCGCGCCAGCCGCGCACCCTCAGCGATCTCTGCCGTGCGGTCGACCATCCAGCCGTTGAGCTTGCGCCAGAAGAAGCACCAGGCGGCACCGGCATAGGCTGCGGCAAATTCGTCGTCGAGTGCGATCGACTTGTAGAACAGAGGCAGCGCAGCCTCGAGCGCCTCGCGGGTGCCGCTGTGCAGCTTGGCCATGCCGCGAAGATAGTAGTCGTAGGCATCAAGACTTTCGGTCGGCTTGCGCTTGGCGCGTTCGATCTCGATCCGTTCGAGTTGCGGTGCGATCGCGCCGACGACGCTTTCGGCTATCCCATCCTGCAGCTCGAAGATGTCGTCGAACGTGCCTTCGAAGCGCTCGGCCCAAAGATGCGCTCCGCTGGTGGCGTCGACCAGCTGGCCGGTGATGCGGACCTTGTTTCCCGATTTGCGCACGCTTCCTTCCAGAACATAGCGCACGCCGAGTTCGCGCCCGACTTCGGTCGCCTCCACCGCACGGTCCTTGTAGGTGAAGCTCGAATTGCGGGCGATGACGAACAGCCAGCGGATCCGCGAAAGCGCGGTGATGATGTCTTCCACCACGCCGTCGGTAAAATACTCCTGCTCCGGATCGCCGCTCAGGTTCTGGAAAGGCAAGACGGTTATCGAGGGCTTGTCGGGCAGGGGGAGTGCCGGCATCGCCACGTGTGCTTCTCCAGAACTCAAATCGGCGACGCCCGAGCCTTGCGCTGGACCTTCATTTCCAACGTCGACAGGGCTGACATCGCCGACGAAGCGGAAGCCCTTGCGGGGGACTGTGCGCACCAGGTGCTGTTCTTCGCCGCTATCGCCGATGGCCTTGCGAACGGCGTTTATGTGGCTAGTGATCGTCGATTCCGAGACGATCCGACCGCCCCAGACGGCGAGCAGCAGATCATCCTTGCCGACGACCCTCTCGCGGTTTTCGATGAGGTGCAGCAACAGGTCGAAGACTTGCGGGCCGACGGAAACCACCTGCCCGCGCAGGGTCAATTCCCGGCGTTCCGAATCGAGCAGATAGCCCGCGAACTTGAACTGCACCTCAGCCTCCTGGCCCACTTTCCTTGAACCACGATCGCACGTCGCCAAGGCATTGCCTTGCGATCAGACAATCGCTTGGACGGACAATCAAGCTATTCTCAAGGATAATTCAAGACGGATCCAAGGACTTCCTCGGTGCCCACGGACACACTCAGCGCAGATCGGCAGCAATCGTGCAGCCGAGAAGAAGCAGAGTGAAGCCATGAAGATCGTCGTCATCGGAGGCACCGGCCTTATCGGATCGAAACTTGTAAAGAGCCTGCGCGAGCGCGGTCACGATGTGTTGGCGGCTTCGCCGAATACGGGCGTCAACACGATCACGCGGGAGGGCCTGGCTGCTGCGATGGATCGGACCGATGTCGTCGTCGACGTCGCCAACGCTCCCGTTTGGGACGACAAGGCAGTCCTCGAATTCTTCGAGACGTCGGGGCGAAACCTTTTGGCAGCGGAAGCCGCCGCCGGCGTCCGCCACCACATCGCGCTGTCGATCGTCGGCAGTGAACGCTTGCCCGACAACGGCTATTTTCGAGCGAAGGTCGCGCAGGAAAACCTCATCAAGGCATCCGGTATTCCTTACACCATCCTGCGGGCCACGCAGTTTTTTGAGTTCGTCGGCGGCATTGCCCAATCGGCGACCGTCGATGGCGAGGTTCGCCTGTCGCCGGCACTGTTCCAGCCTATCGCTTCCGACGACGTCGCCGCAGCGCTTGCCGATATCGCGCTCGCAGCGCCAGTCAACGGCACGATTGAAGTCGCCGGACCGGAAGCCATTCCGCTCGATGAGGTCGTCAGGCAATTTCTGCGGGCGACAAACGACGGTCGAAAGGTCGTTCCCGACGTTCACGCCCGCTATTTCGGCGCGCTGCTCGACGACCAGTCGCTGACCCCTGGCAACAACCCGCGGCTCGGTGCAATCCGCTTCGACGACTGGGTCGGCCAACGGGTCGGACTTTGAAGTCGCAAGTACCAATATCCGCAATGTGCGGCGATCAGGCGGCGCGTGGCTCTGACATCCTCCTTGCCGTGCGGCCGCTTCGCAGCCAACCAAAATCAATGGGAACCGAGACAATGGATACGCTCGAGGACAAGATTGCCACCGCCACGGGAAGCGCCTCGACCGGGAGCGCCGGAAAGCGATCCAGCAAACGGAAGAAGATTGGCATGCTGCTGTGCCTGGGCGCCGCGGTGGCCATCGTCGGCGGCTGGGCCTGGGCCCGCCCGGGCGGCGAGGCATCGACGGACAACGCCTATGTCCGAGGGGACGTGACGTCGCTTGCGCCGAAGATTGCCGGCTATGTCGTGGCCGTCGAGGTTCAGGACAATCAGAGTGTTCGGGCGGGCGATGTGCTTTTCCGGATCGATGATCGGGACTATCAGGCTCGCCTTGCACAGGCGGCGGCCAATGTCGAAGCCGCCAAAGCCCGACTGGTCAATGTCGATGCGGAGACCGAGCTCCAGCACGCCCTTGTTCGCCAGGCCGAGGCTCAAAAACGATCGGCCGTCGCAGAGATGGATCTCGCCGCCAAGGCCTATGAGCGCCGCCGCGAACTGATCCGCAGCAACACCATCAGCCAGGCGCATGTCGATGAGAGCGATGCGGCGCGATCGAGGACCGAGGCGAGTGTATCTGCGGCGTCGGCGACGATCGAAGCGCAGAAGCAACGCATCGCCGTTCTTGCGGCACAGCGCGAAGCTGCGGTCGCGGCCGTGGCGCAGGCGGAGGCTGCACGCGACCTTTCCCAGATCGACCTCGAAAGCACGATCGTGCGCGCTCCGGTCGGTGGCGTCATCGGCAACCGTCAGGTTCGTGTCGGCCGTTTCGTCGCGCCCGGCACCTCCCTGCTCGACATCGTACCGGTCGATGACGTGTGGGTTGTCGCCAATTTCAAGGAGACGCAGCTCGAGCACATCCAGCCGGGCCAGCGCGTCCGGATCACCATCGACGGCTATCCGGGTCAAGTCCTTGAAGGCAAGGTTGACAGCTTTGCGCCCGGCAGCGGTTCGGCTTTCAGCTTGCTGCCGTCGGACAACGCAACCGGCAACTTCGTTCGTGTTGTCCAGCGGGTACCGGTCAAGATCCGATTTGCGCGGAACCCCCTGACTGGACGCCTCGTGCCCGGATTGTCCGCAAGGGTCGCCGTGGATCTCGGGAGCGGATCATGACCACGCACCCGGCCGCCACGATAAACCGCGAGGCATCTGCCTCGGGCACGCTGCTCGTCTTCGGCGTCGTGCTCGCGGCGCTGACGGAGGCGATAGCCAGCACCGTTCTGTCGCTCAGCCGCGGCGACATCATCGGCGACATCTATGCCACGCCGGACGAATTCGCCTGGCTCGACGTCGGCTACACCGCCTTCAAGCTCATCGGCTTCATGGTCGCCGGCTCGATGCTCACCCGCATCCGGCCGCTCGGTCTCGTCATCGGATCGACGCTCGCCATGGGGCTCGCCTCCGGGATGGCGTCAGCGACGACGTCGCTCTCTCTTTTGATTGCGCTGCGGGTCGTTCAGGGGCTCGCCGGCGGGGTCCTGCTCGTTGCAGGGCAAGCCACCATCTTCCTTGCCTTTCGCAGCGCGCATCAGCCAATCCTCCAGGCGCTGTTTGCCATGGGCGCGGTGGTCGCGCCCGCAACGCTCGCTCCCGCGCTTCAGGGGTGGCTGCTCGACAGCCAGTCCTGGACCTGGATCTTCTACTGCAATGTCGTTCTGTCTCTCGGCGCTGCCGGACTTCTCTTGATGGTTGACGATCCGGCACCCGTCATGACGAGGAAACGTCCGTTGGACTGGGTCGGAGTTTCGCTCCTCTCCATCGCACTCTTCTGCTTCACCTATGTTTTCAGCCAGGGAAGCCGCTGGGATTGGTTCGAAGAGCCTCGCATCCTCTGGCTCTCGGTCGTGGGTGTCGCCTCGCTGTTCCTCTTTCTGGGACAACAGGTTCTGCGCAAGGGCACCGGTCTTCTCGACTTCACCCTGTTCAGATCGGATGATTTCGCCTTCGCCTTCATCGTCAGTTTTGTCGCCGGCGCAGCACTGTTTGGCAGTGCGTTCCTGATCCCGTCTTTTGCGGTCTCCGTTCTGGCCTTCACGCCGACCGATGCCGGCCTGTTGCTTCTACCGAGCGGCGCGGTCTTCGTCGCGGCCCTGCTGTTTGCCGCCTTTCTCATGCAGGTCCGTCGGGTCCCTCCGTTCGCGACCGTGCCCTTCGGCATCGTGTTGATCATGGTGGCCATGTGGATGTTGTCCGGCTCGACAAGTGAAAGCGGTGCCCCCGACATGATGGCAGCGATCCTCTTGCGCGGCCTTGGCCTTGGCTTCCTGTTCCTGTCGATCACGCTGATCGCCTTTACCAATCTCGACAAGCGAAACCTCGCCTCCGGGATCGGACTGTTCAACACCGGGCGCCAGCTCGGCGGTCTTGTCGGCGTGGCCGGGCTTCAAACCCTTATCGACCATAACGTCGCCGCAAACGTCGCGGTCCTCGGCGCGAGCGTCAATGCGGGAGGTCAAGCCGTCATCGAACGTCTGGCCGGCACGGCGGCCATGCTCGCAGCGCGGGGCATGGATGCCGTTCCTGCCAGCCGGGCGGCGATGGCGCTTCTCGGCCGTGCGGTCACCGGACAGTCCATCGTGATCGCCTTCGACACGGCGTTCAATGCCGTAGCACTGCTGTTCGTCGTCGCAGCGCCCATGCTCGTGGCCATCAAGGTCGGCTTGGCCCGGCGCGCCAAAGCACGCCAGACACACCCCGACCGTTGACCGAAGGGGCCGCCCTAAACCGAGGTATAGCTCGACCGTCAACGTTGCTCGAACCTAGAGTCCACGACGTCAACAGTGAACGGCACGTTTCATCAGGGCAAACAGGAGGACATCATGACGCCGGCAGAAGCAAGATCTCATACAAACACGGCCGTGGAACCGGCGCTGGCCGGGAGGTCGGCTCCGGAAGAGTTGGTTCCATCGCGCTATGCTGTGCGGGTCGGTGACATCGAGGTACTGGTGATCAGCGACGGCGTGCTGCCACTGCCAACCGCGATGTTGGGACACAATGCGGAGGCGGGTGATCGCGCAGCTTGGCTCGGCGACATGTTCCTGCCGCCGGACACTCTCGACTGGGCTCTCAACGTGGTCGTGGTGCGATCGGGCGCTCAAACCATCCTCATCGATGCCGGGCTTGGCCTGGATCCGGACTTGAACCTGCCACGGGCGGGTCAATTGGTGAGGCGATTGACGGCTGCGGGCATCGATCTTGGATCTGTGACCGATGTGGTTCTCACGCACATGCACATGGACCATATCGGCGGGCTGCTGGTTGATGGCGTGAAGGAGCAATTGCGTCCGGACTTGCGGATCCACGTTGCCGCCGCCGAGATCAAGTTCTGGGAATCGCCTGATTTCACGCATGCGGTGATGCCGCAAGGTTTCCCCGACGCGCTCAGGGCGACTGCCAAACGGTTCGCGAGTGAATACCGCAACAATCTTCGACCTTTTGAAGACAAGTGCGAGGTTGCACCTGGTGTCGTTGCCGAGCGCACCGGCGGCCATACGCCCGGACACTGCGTGGTCCGCGTGGCCTCGGGCGGCGACCGGTTGATGTTTGCCGGCGACGCACTCTTCGCCGTCGCCTTCGACCATCCCGACTGGTACAACGGCTTTGAACACGACCCCGAAGAGGCGGCTCGCGTTCGGGTGCGTCTCCTGACGGAACTGGCCAAGACAGGGTCGTCGCTGGTGGCCACGCACCTGCCTTTCCCGTCCGTCGGGCATGTGGCGGTCGACGGTGATCACTTCCGGTGGGTTCCGGTGTTCTGGGATTACTGACGGCTCCAGTTTGAGTGTTTGCCGTGCGAGAACCATCGGTACGTCCTGTCCTCGCAAGCGGGGGGCAGAACACATCCGATGGTTCCGCGTAACGTGGCAACGCGAGCGTCCGCGCCCTCGGGCGCTCACTCCATGCGCTTCTTTGCTGCTCGAACGTACGGCTCGCCAAGGGACTGTAAATGGACCAGCAAATTCAATTGTTTCCTGTGCTCGTCTGTGTTCTCGGCGTTGCTGGAATTGTCGTCTGGCACCTGCAGGGTAGCGCGCGTCCAACTTCGCGACTGGTCGTGCAGATCGCCTTCTTCGCGTCGATGACGGCAGCGCTCGCCTACAGCGGCCTCAATCCGTTTCGCTACGATCGGACCGAACTCGATGGCGCTCAGACACTGCTTGTGGCGGCCAAGACGCTCTGGTGGGTTCATCTCTCCTGGGCGGTGATCGGCTTTGTTCGGCTTTACCTTGTCCTTGACGGCCGGCCGCGAGAAGCGCGCTTGATCCAGGATCTGGTCGTTGCCGTCGTCTACCTCGGCGTGCTGCTCTCCATCCTGGCATTCGTTTTCGGCGTCCCGATAGGGGGCCTGCTGGCGACATCGGGCGTCATTGCGATCATCCTCGGTCTCGCGTTGCAGAGCACCTTGGGTGACGTTTTCTCGGGCATAGCGTTGACCCTCGGTCGCCCGTACGTCCTTGGTGACTGGATCTGTCTTAGCGACGGAACCGAAGGCCGGGTGGTCTCAAGCAACTGGCGTTCGACGCAGCTGCTGACCGCAGCCCACAATCTCGTGGTGCTGCCCAACAGCATCCTGGCGAAGGTGGGGCTGACCAACATCAGCCAGCCGGACGAGAACCACCAGATCATTGTCTCGGTTCGCGTGGCTCCGACCCGCATGCCGCGGATGATCGTCGACGTGATGCATGCTGTTCTTGACAGTTGCAACGCGATCGTGAAACAGCCGGCTCCAACCGTCGGGCTTGTGGGGATCGATGCAAGCGCGATCACGGTGGAGCTCCAGTTTCGGGTCACCAGCCCGGCGCAGCGCGGCCCGGCGCGCAACGAGGTCATCGATCTGGTCTATCGGCATTGCAGGGCAAACGGGGTGCAACTGGCTCTACCGCCGGAGAGCACGCTCATGCAAAGCCCTGGCAGGTCCGACCCGCAGCATGCCGTTGCGCCGGCACAGGACCTAATCGACGCGATCCCGATCTTCTCGAACCTGAGCCAGGAAGAACGCGATACGCTTGCGGCCGCGGCAACGCCCCGCGACTTTGCGGCCGGCGCGGAAATTGTCAGGGAAGGCCGGTCGCTTGAAAGCCTGATGATGATCAAGAACGGCGTGGTGGCGATGAAGAATGGCGACGTCGAGGTCGCCCGCCTGGCTCCGGGAGATTTCTTCGGCGAAGACGGCCTGCTGGCCGGAATGAAGGAGAAGCACGACCTCCATGCCGTCACCCGCCTTACCGTCTATGAAGTGGGACAGGCGGCTTTCGCGCCGCTTTTGTTGAAGCGTCCGGAAATCGCAGAGGACCTGGCAGTTCATCTGGCGCGACGGGAGGCGATCGGGGCACGTTCGGACTTGCCTGCGAACCAGCATGAGCGGCGCAAGCTGGACCTGCTTCATGCCATCCGATCCATTTTTCGAAGCCCGCGTGAAAGCGCGAAAAGCTGAAGGGGATACGCGGCAGTTCGCGCGCGGGCACAACCGCTGCAAGGACGAAATCGCTGCCGTGGCAAACCTAGGTATATCTGTTTCTCTCCGGAGGCGGGCCATACGATCCCACGCGTTACCAACAACGTGAATGAGGGAGAAATCCATGCGAAGATTAGCGATTGGCTTGCTGTCTGCGACGCTGATCACCGGACCGGTAGCGGCCTCCGACAAGCCCTACAATGCCAAGGTCACAGTGGTGTTCGACCACGCCCTTCCGAATGTGCCGGGCAAGAGCATGCGCGGCGTCCTGGTCGAATACGGCCCCGGCGGGCACAACCCGTCCCACACCCACCCCAAGAGCGCCTTTATCTATGCGACGGTGATCGAAGGCAGCATCAAGAGCCAGATCAACGACGGTGCGGTGAAAGTCTACAAGACCGGCGAGAACTGGACCGAAGTTCCGGGTGATCATCACCGCGTGAGCGCGAACGCAAGCGACAGCGAGCCGGCAAAGATCCTGGCCGTTTTCGTTCTTGATACAACCGAAACGGAGATGGTGTTGCCCGCGAAGTGAAACCTTCTTCACAACCGGTTGCGGTGATCCATCAGAGCTTGCAAGGAGCAGAACCATGAAAATCGTCATTATCGGCGGCACCGGCCGCATCGGGTCGAAGGTTGCGGAACGCCTCAGAAGCAAGGGCCACGACGTCGTGCAATCGGCGCCGTCCACGGGCGTCGATACGCTGACGGGTGAAGGGTTGGCCGAGGTGCTGGCCGGTGCCCAGGTGGTGCTCGACGTCAGCAATTCGCCATCCTTCGAACCGGGTGCCGTTCTTTCGTTCTTCGAACGGTCAACGTCGAACCTCATTGCGGCGGAGCGGGCGGCCGGTGTCGGCCACCACGTCGCGCTCTCCATCGTCGGTATCGAACGGTCTCCCGACAATGGCTATTTCCGCGCCAAGGTCGCGCAGGAGAACCTGATCAAGAAAGGCGGCGTCCCGTACACTATCGTAAGGTCGACGCAGTTCCTGGAATTCCTCGGCGGCATTGCCGATGAGGCAACGGTCGACAGGACCGCCAGGGTCTCTTCCGGTGCGTTCCAGCCGATCGCCGCAGACGACGTCGCGACCTTTGTCGCAGAAGCGACGTTGGGCAAGCCTGAAAACCAGACGATCGAAATCGCCGGCCCTGAAAAGAAGGCCATGAGCGATTTCATTTCCGAGTATCTGGCAGCTGTCGGCGATAGCCGCAATGTCGTTGCTGACCCCGACGCCAAGTACTTCGGTTCGCGGGTCGATGAACAGTCCCTGGTTCCTCTTGGATCCGCAAGGCTGGGCAAACTCGACTCCAGGACCTGGAATGCCCAACAACCTCAAGCCGCCGCTTGAGGCCTTTCGGTCGGGGCGATGCGGCGACGAAACGCGCATCGGCCCCGGCGCCTCTTCGGAGCGACCACGCGCGATCGGATGCTCCGACCCTCCACAGGTGCTGTGTTTTCGCGGTTTGCGCTCGAAGAGACGGGGTAGACCAAGGTTTACGATCCACATCATCATCGATCATGGTAAAAGGGAGCCCGCAGCCGTCTCGAAGAGCGCGAGGTCGGTCGTACAAGACTCGATATCAGGAACTCGGTTCGTACCGGGCCTGCGTCGGCAAATCGCCGGCGGCGATGATTTAGAAATGCCAAGGTGGTTTTCAACGAACAGGAAACGGTCGGGAGACCGGAGCCATGGCCAATCTTTCAATCGACCCCGTAGCGTCTGGCGACCCGCTCGCGCTTGTGATCGGTGCAACCGCCTGCCAGATAATCGGTGGTCTTGTTCCGCAAATGTCGCCCTTCGTGGTTGCGGGACTGATCGACGGTCTTGCGCTGTCCGAGCGAGAGGCCGGCATCATAGCCTCGGCCGAACTCCTGGCGCTGGCCGTCACTGCCATCCTGGTTGCGCCCCTGCTGCCGCGGCTATCCTGCCGATACGCCGGGATGTCTGCGCTTTTCTTGACGGTGGCGGCCCAGGCTGCCTCCATCACATCTGACGGTTGGACTTCGCTGGTCTTGTTGCGCGGTCTCGCGGGCATCGGCGAGGGAGCGCTCTATGCCATGTCGCTCAGCATCGTCGCGTCTCATTGCCGTAATCCGGAGAGGATCTTCGGCTTGTTCCAACTCGTCTGGGCAATCGGCAGCGTGGCGCTGTTCGCCATAGGCGGAGAGGTGACCGCAGCCTATGGCCACCGCGGGATTTTTGCGCTGCTGGCGGGTTTGACGCTGGCCTTCTCTCCGTTTCTTCTTCTCATGCCGGAGCTTCGAGCCGTCAAGCATACCGCCACACGGCCGGCATCATCCGTGCCGCTCTTCGGAAGCCTGCTGTTTGCTGCGATCGTTCTTTACGTCGCGGTCTCGGCCGGTCTCTTTGCCTTCAGTGGACCGATGGGCGAACGCATCGGTCTGGACACGGCCGCGGTGGGGTACGTTCTTACGGTGTCGACGGTCGTTGGTCTTGCCGGCGCGGGCGCCGCCACGGCGCTGAATGTTCGCTGGGGCAGGGCGATCCCGATCTCCGCATTCTGCCTTGGCTACGTGGTGGTGGCACTTGTCCTCTGCCTTTGGACGAACCCGGTGGCGTACGGTATCGCCGTCATTTCATCCGCCGTTCTCTACTATTTTTCATTGCCGTATCTGTTCGGTCTGGCCGCGGCACTGGATCAAAGCGGGCGCTGGGCGGCCGCAGCCGGCTCGGCTTATCTGCTCGGATTTGCTGCCGGCCCAGTCTTTACCGGGGCCGTGATTGCAGCATCGGGATACACAAGCCTCGCAGCGGTATGCGTGACCATGACCATCGTTGCCTGGGTTCTTGCCGTGTGCGTCGTCACACGCGCCTTCAACGGACGTCGCCTGGTCGTCCGCCTTCCCAGTTCGCAGGTCTAGGCTGGCACCTCGTTCGCCGAGGCGACGGGCAGAGCAAACGTGACCGTCGCGCCCACCGTCCGGTTGTTGGCCACCCAAAGCTTCCCGCCATGGGCTTCCACGATCGATCTGCAGATTGGCAATCCCATGCCCATTCCGTTGCCCTTCGTCGTAAAGAATGGCTCGAACACGCGCTCCGGATCCTTGAAACCGCTTCCGGTGTCCTCGACCGAGATCCTGATGGTGTCGGGGTGATCGTGGCTCGACACGATCTTCAGCGAACGCAGGGGGTTCGTCGTGTCCATCGCCTGAATTCCGTTGCGGATGAGGTTTACCAGCACCTGCTGAATCTGAACTCTATCGAGCGCCACTTTGGGAAGGTGCTGGTCCAGGGCGAGGTCAATGCGGGTCGTCGTTGCAGCGATCTCGTCCGACATCAGATCAAGCACCTCGTAGACGAGGCGGTTCACGTCTTCGACCGCCCGTGACTGCGGCTGGTGCTTGAAAAGCGCTCGGATGCGGCTGACGACCTCGACGGCCGCCGCAACGTCTTGAGTGATGCGTTCTGCTGCGCGCTTGCCGCGCGCGATGTTGGCAGGGTCGGCCGAAAGCCAGCGCACGCATGCGTCAGCGTCCGCAGCAATTGCTGCCAGCGGCTGGTTGACTTCGTGTGCGATCGAAGCGGAAAGCTGCGACAGGTTGGCCGCCTGGGTCGCCCGCGCAAGCTTCTCGGCCGAACGGCGCAAGGCAGCCGTTGTTTGCACCTGATCCTCGATATCGTGGCAGAGGCCGAACCACTGGACGATGTTGCCGTCCTGATCCCGCATGGGCTCCGCGCGGCCAGACATCCAGCGATAGACCCCGTCCGCCCGAAGCAACCGATACCGCATCGAAAATCGCTCCCCGGTCGCAAGGCAGCGGGTGAGCTCGGCATAGACGGCGTCGGCGTCGTCCGGATGGAAAATCGTATCCATGACGGATGCAACGTCACTCACGTTTGAGAGATCAAGGCCCAGGTAGTCGGCCATGCGCCGGTTGACGAGAGTCGTGGTGCCGTCGGGTGTCAGGCGCCATAGATTGCTCGGAACCATGTCGACCAGCAAGGATAGTTCGACCGAGCGAGCGCGCAGGTTCTCCTCGGCCTTCTTCTGGTGCTCGATGTCGATGGTCTGCCCATGCCAGGCTGTGACGCGTCCGTTCGCGTTCTTCGACGGTCTGCCCGACGCGCGAAACCAGCGAAACGCACCGTCCGCGCCGCGCAGACGGTGAGCGTTGTCAAACGGCTCGCCCGTTTCCATGCTCCGCCGCCAGGTCGTCGCCACAAAACGCTGATCGTCCCTGTGGATGCGTTCAAGCCACGCACTGTGGTCGTGCAGGCCATCGCCGAAATATGCGTCCATGCTCCGATTGCGATAGATGAACCGGCCGACCGGATCCATCGACCATATGTGGCCGGGGATGTTGTCGAGAAGGTCAAGTGCGAACTCGGCGCTGTTGCGGGTATGTTCGCGAAAGGCCGCGTCTTTCCTCAGTCCATCGTCGTTGGACATCTGTCGCTCCGCAGAAGACGACGGTCAACAAAAGGACTTCACGCCGAAGCTCGGCGGCGGACCGGCAGCCTTGGTGAATGAGTGGCCGCATTATATCCCGAAGGCCTTCGTTTTCAATCTGACCTGCTGGATGCGGGCGGCCCGCGTTCGAGCGGCGCATAAACCGATGTATAGCTGTCGCACGCAGTGCGCCTCCGGCACGATAGAAAGCGGCCATGTCGGTCGATCATGTCAGTCGGAGGACGAAACACCATGACCCAGCGGTTCAATTACTCCAAGCTTTCGCCCGGCATGGTCAAAGCGATGATGGCGCTCGGCAACGAGATCAGGAGCGGTTCGATCGAAGAGACGATACTGATCCTCGTCGACATGCGGGCATCGCAGATGAATGGATGCGCGTTCTGCATCGATATGCATGCCAAGGAAGCGATCATTCATGGCGAACGGCCGCTGCGTCTCTTCCACGTCTCGGCCTGGCGTGAATCCACGTTGTTCTCGCCGCGCGAGCGGGCCGCGCTTGCCTGGACGGAAGCGCTGACGAAGCTCGCGGACGACGGCGTTCCCGACGAAATCTATGAGGGGGTAAGGCGCGAACTGTCCGAGCAGGAGATCTCCGATCTTACGTTCCGGATCGTGGCGATCAACGCCTGGAACCGCATCAGCGTCGCGGCACGCACCGTTCCTGGTTCCGCCGACAAGGCGTACGGGTTAGACAAGGCCGGTCTCTAGATGGATTTTTGTCGCGCAGTGGCTGTGCTTCTCGTGCTTGTCTGCCTTGACGGCTGTGCCGCGCAGCGTGCCGAGGTCGTAGCGCAGCCCGTTGCGACATCACCTGTGCCGCGGAGCACCCAGGCCGTTCGAACGCAACAACGTTCCGGGGCCAATGACCTCCTCTACGTCACGGACCGAGAGCCGACCGTCGTATCCGGGAACAGGCTGTCGTACGGTGCCAAGCGGGCCATCTTCTTGAGCTTCGGATCGGTATCGATCGCCCCGAGACGCAACTCCGTTGCCAGCAAGAGGGAATTTCAGGTCGACACTGTCTCCGAAACCGGCCGGTTTCCGGCAACGCCCTACGGCGTCGTCGCGACGGCGAAAGGGCTGCGCCGAACACCGGCGGCAGTCGCCGCACATGAGCGGGCCGTCGCATCGCTACAGGCCGAAATTGTCAGGCGTCTCGCGGTGGCCAGACGCAAGGAAGTCGTCGTCTTCATTCACGGATACAACAACAGCTTCGAAGATGCGGCACTCGCCACCGACGAGATTTGCCGAACGCTACAAAACCAGTTTGTCTGCATCGTCCTGACGTGGCCCGCCGGAGGCACCGGCGGCTCGTTCTTCGGTTACAACGTTGACCGTGAGTCGAGCGAGTTTGCGGTTGCGGACTTCAAGAAAGCCGTTCGCGTCATTGCCGGGACGAAGGGTGTCGAGAGGCTTCATCTCCTGGCTCATAGCCGTGGAACCGATGTGCTGGCGAGTGTCGTCCAGCAGCTTGCCATCGAAGCCTATGTCAGCCGCTCCTCGCTTTGGCAGCGCTACAAGATCGCCAATGCGGTGTTTTTCGCACCCGACATCGATCTCGATGTGGCGTCTTCCAAGTTGTTCGCCTGGGTCTCTGACCCGGACCTTGCCTTCGGAAGCAAGTCGACGCCAAGCACATTGCCCTCTCAAGGCTCCATGCACCTTACGGTCTACTCCTCTCCAAGGGACGAGGCGTTGAAAGCGTCAACGCTGATCTCAGGCAGCGCCTTGCGGCTTGGTCAGCTCGCCGTCGGCAATCTTCCAAGCGACAGGAACGAGGCCGCGTCCAAATGGGCAGGGTCGCATATGGGAGGGCTGGTCGATTTTGTCGAGTATTCGGGCGGCGGCGGCTTCATCGGCCACAGCTATTTCCTGTCCGACGTCACCATCAAGGCGGACTTGGTCGCGCTCATTCGCGACGGTGCGAAGGCCGGCGATCCCCGACGCCAGCTCGTGGAAATAGGGCGCCCTTTTTGGCGAACGTCGGATACTCGACAAGCAGCGCGCTAATCGTCGCAAGACTTCGGAAGCTACGTTTTGGTCTAAGGTCGCGCCGCTCCGTTCGTTCTGGCTGAAGCGCCGGCGACCAGCTCGGCGCGGCTTGGCTGCCCTGCCGGACTAGCCGACCCTCCTTGCAAGGCTCAAGCCGTTGGCGTCGAACAGGGAGGCGCGGCTGGTGTCGATGGCTATGCCGACAGTTTCGCCGATGCGAACTGGCGCGTCGGCGGGGGCGCTGACGTTGACCAGCCCAAGCCGATCGTTGCGCACGAAGACACTGGTGCTGCCGCCGAGATATTCGGCGACTTCGACCGTGCCGCGGCAATGGCCGCTTTCGGGCGAAACAAGCCGGAGGTGCTCGGGCCGCGCGCCGATGCGGGTGGGGGCACCGGAAAATGCGAGATCGATCCTGCCTCCGCCAGCAAGGTCGAGCGTGCTTTCTCCTGCGGCAGCGCAGTCCAGTACGTTCATCTTCGGGCTGCCGATAAACTGCGCGACGAACAGGTTGGCCGGCCGTTCGTAGAGTTCCTGCGGACTGCCGTGCTGCATGATGCGGCCTTCCTTCAGCACAACGATGCGGTCGGCAAGCGTCATTGCTTCCACCTGGTCGTGGGTGACGTAGATCATGGTGGCGCCGAGCGAGCGATGCAGCTTGGCAATTTCCAGACGCATGTCGACACGCAGCGCCGCATCCAGGTTGGAAAGCGGTTCGTCGAACAGGAATGCAGTCGGTTCGCGCACGATGGCGCGGCCGATCGCGACGCGCTGGCGCTGGCCGCCCGACAACTGCCGCGGATAACGGTCGAGGAGATGCTTGAGTTTCAGGGCGTCCGCGGCCGCGTCTACCTTCTCGCGGATTGTCGAGCCGGGAAGCTTGGCCAGCTTCAGCCCGAAGCCCATGTTCTGGCGCACGGTCATGTGCGGATAGAGGGCGTAGGACTGGAACACCATCGCGAGCTGGCGCTCGACCGGCGGCGCTTTGGTGACATCCCTGCCGTCGATCACGATCGTGCCGGATGTGGTCTCCTCAATCCCTGCAATCATGCGCACCAGCGTGGACTTGCCGCAGCCCGACGGCCCGACGATCACCACGAATTCCCCGTCGGCGATCGCAAGGTCGAGATCGCGCATGATCTCGACGCCGCCGTAGCGCTTTCCGGCCTTCTCCAACACAATCGTACCCATTTGAACCTCCGAGGAAAACTTGGTCAGCCCTTGACAGCGCCGGCCGTCATGGAGCCGCTGATCTGGCGATACATGAGAAGGCCGAGCAGCATCGGCGGCAGAGCGCCCACGATCATCACGGCTGACGCGACGCCCCATTGCACCCCACCGCCGCTGGCGGCGAAGAAGAACGAGGCGCCGACGGTGATCGGCACGGCTTTCGACGTGGTCAGCATCAAGCCGAACAGGAATTCGTTCCAGGCCGTGATGAACCCGAAGATGACGCCGGTGACGATCGCCGGCCGGCAAAGGGGAGCGATGATCCGCAAGAGGATCTGCATGCGCGTGGCCCCGTCCATCAGCGCCGCTTCGTCGAGTTCGCCGGGAAGGTCGCGGATCGCGTTGACGAGGATGACGAGCGCCAGCGGCAGATTGACGATGGCAAGGATGAGGCCAAGGCCGAGCCGGGTGTCGAGCAGCGATAGCCACTGGAACATCATGTAAAGCGGGATGGCGAAGATGACGAGCGGAACGGCGCGCAGGTTGACGATGAGGGGCAACAGTGTCCGCTCGCCGATCCGGCCGCGTGCGATCGCATAGGCGGCGGGCAGGGCGAGTGCGACCGCAAGCAGCGTGCCGAGCGCTGCGACCGCGAAGCTGTTGGTGAGATAGAGGAAGATGTTCAACCGGTCGGAGACCGTAAACACCGTGGCGTAGTTCTCAAGTGTTGGCGCATAGACCCAGAGCCCCGGATTGGCCGTCAGTTCGCGCGCACTCTTGAACGAGGTCGAAAGCGTGACCAGGATCGGGAAGTTCATCACGAAGGCGCCGATGGCGAAGACGATCCAGCGAAGAAGGTTGATCATCGGGCAGCTCCCTTGCGGCGCGCGGCAATGGCGTTGAGGCCGTAGAGCACGGCGAAGGACACGACGAAGAGGATGACGGAGGCGGCGACCGCCTTACCGATCGCACCTTGCTTGAAGAAGGCCTCGTAGATGTAGATCGACAGCGAGGCGGTGGATCCGCCAGGACCGCTGCCTGTCAGCACATAGACATTGTCGAAGACACGGAAGCCGTCGATGAAGCGGATCAGAAGAGCGACGACGATGGTGGGGGCCATCAGAGGCAGCTCGATGTACCAGAGCCGGTGACGGTAGTGCGCGCCATCCATGGCCGATGCCTCGATGATCTCCCGCGGGATCGCCTGGTAGGCCATGTAGAAGAGCAGGAAGGCAAAGGGCGTCCACTGCAGCGTCTCGACCACGACCAGCGTCCAGAAGGCGGAGCCAGGGCCAAGGAAGGACAGGCTCGCACCGAACCAGGCCCAGAGATAATAGGGCACGGGGCCGGCGAATTCATGCAGAACGAGGCGGTACATCAGGCCGACCAGTGCCGGCGCCACCATGAGCGGCAGCATCAGAATTGCCATCAGCCAGCTGCGTCGCTCCAGAAGCGGGGCGAGGAAGACCGCAAGGAACAGGCCGAGCCCGCATTCGAGGATTGCCGTCAACAGGCCGAAGCGGAAGGAAAACCAACTCGCCCGCCAGAAGCCGCTGTCGTTCCAGACCGCGGCGAAATTTCCGAGGCCGGAGATCGTCGGACTGCGCAGGGTCTCGAAGCTGACTTCGGAAACCGAGTAGACGAGATTGACGATTGCCGGGAAACCCAGAAACACCAGCAGGAACGCGACCAGCGGGATCGTTAGCAGGCGAAATTCGGACACGGGGCTGCGATGCGTCAGGGCTGTCATCGGTCGTTCCTGATAGGGCGCGCAGCGCCCGTTCGAGCGCCGGCCGCGCGGCAAGCGGCACGGACGGCATCATGGCCGCCTGGAAAAGCCGGTGGCGACGGACAGGCCGCCACCAGCATGGATCTTTACTTGAGCAGATCCGTCATGCCTTTTTCGGTGTTCTTAAGCGCGTCGTCGAGCGATTGCTGGCCCGACCAGTAGCCGGTGAACTCCTTGGCCTGGAGCTCATAGACCGAGAGTGCCTTGGCCGAGGTGCCGCCATTCATGACATAGCCGTATTTGCCGGCGAACTCGCCAAGCTTGACGAGGTCCGGCCGCTCGGCGGCCACTTCCTTCACAATTTCGGGCGTCAGCGCCGGTGCGCCGCTGTTGCGAGCGTAGGCGAGGGCCGCTTCCTTGGAGGACAGCCACTTGATGAAGGCCTTGGCGCCGTCCTTGTTCGCCGCATTCTTGTTAAGGCCGAAGCCGAGGCCATGAATGTGGGTAAAGCGACCTTCCGGACCGGCCGGCGGAGCGACCGCTTCCGTGACCTCGCCGACGGCCGGCGACTTGTCCTTGGACATCAGATCCGAAGCGGCCGCATTCCACTGCACCATCGCAGCGACCTGACCGGACACATAGGCTGCGTTGGCCTCAGCATACTCATAGGAGAGCGAGTCGCGTGGGGTCGCACCTGCGTCGTAGAGCAGCTTGTAGGTTTCAAGACCCTTGCGGTAGGCTTCGGAATCCACCGTCACCTTGCCGCTGTCGTCCATCCAGTTGCCGCCATAGGCGCGCGGCAGCGACTGGAACACCATCATGTTGAAGAGCAGGTTCTTCAGCTGAAGCACGGTGCCGTAGCGCGTCGGGCTGTCCGGATTGACGGCTTGCGTGAAGTAAAGGGCCGTCGCAGCAAAATCGTCCCACGTCCATTCGTCGGGTGTCTTCGGCTCGAGCTTCTTTCCGAGATGCTTTTCCGAGATTTCAGCGAACTTTGCCTTGGCCGCATCGTCCTTCATGAGCGCGTCGATCAGATCCGTGCGGTAGTACAGGAAATGCAGCGACAGGTCGGTCGGAACGCCGAACTGCTTGCCCTCGTACTGCATCGTGGTGAGCACTTGGTCACCGTAGACGGCCTTGGCTTCGTCCGACAGTTCGACCGGCTCCATGAACGGCGCATATCGACCGATCGAATAGGTCGCGAGCAGGTTTACGTCGAAGGCCGTCGAGCCGGCGGCAAGGTCCGCCTGCAGCTTGTCCCAAAAGCCGTCGCGATTGAAGAAAAGCAGCTCGACCTTGTTGTCGTCGCTGACATCGGCCTTGGCATTGTAGAGGTCGGCCGCGGCACGCAGGGCCGCTTCCTCCGGACCGCCCGGCCAGCCGAGCACCGTCACCTTCGCAAAAGCCGGGCTCGCCAACAGGCTGGCGAGCGTGGCGGCAATCAGGCCGCCTCTGATCATGCTGGAAAATGTCATGTTCTTGTTCTCCCTCTTGGTCAATTCTGACGCTTTGCCAGGTCTGCAATACCAACCGCGCCGGCCGTTTCACCCAAGGCCGCTGCCACGACCCGCGGGGCGAGCCGTGGCGGTTGCCCTTCGTGCATCTGCCGGACGGATTCGAGATAGCCGGGCGCAAGGCCGATGCCGCCACCGATGACGATGCAGGCGGGGTCGAGCGCGAGCTGGATGTTGCTGCAGAGGAGCGCGGTCTGGCGCGCCGATGCCGTCACGATGGCTTGCGCCCAGCTCTGTCCGTCTGCGGCCGCCGCAAACACATCCCTGGCTGTGGCGCCCTTGAGATGCGATGCGGCTTCCGTCGCTACCCAGTTGCCGGAGACGCCATCCTCCAGTGTGCGGTCTGGTTCGATCAGGCTGCGGAACTGGCCGAAATGGCCGGCGAGCCCCCCCAGCAATCGCCCGTTGACGACGATGCCGCCGCCGATGCCGGTCGAAATCGTGAGGAACACCATGTCGTGTCCCTGACCGGCGCCGAACGCGTACTCGCCCCAGGCGGCGGCCTGTGCATCGTTGGCGGCGAGAACCCTGTCGGTGCCGGCAAGCTCGGCTACGGTCGCAACGAGGGGAAAGCGATCGGGAATATCGAGGGTGCGCCGGTTGAGCGGAGACCAGCGGCCGTCGTCGACGATGCCCGTGACGGCAACGCCGACGGCATCGTAGCGCCCCTTCCAGTCACCGATCGCCTCGAAGAGCGCGCCGAGCCATTGCCGGGGATCGCCGCTGCGCGGCGTCGGCATCCGGCGCGTCTCAAGCACGGCAGCGTCGCGTACCATTGCTGCCAGCATCTTGGTGCCGCCGATGTCGAGAGCAAGGATGGTTTGGGAAGGCGCCATGCTTGTCATGCCTCCCTCTGCCCGATGGTCTCGTCGAGTGCCGCGCGGAACCAGGAGGTGACATATTCCGGCCGCGTGATGGCCGAGCCGACCACCACCATGGAAGCGCCGGCCGTCAGCGCCTGTTGCGCCTGGGCGGGCGTGCGCACATTGCCTTCGGCAATGACATGGGGCGTGAGCCTGCGCATGGCGGTCACGAGGTTGAAATCGGGCGCCGTAGGTTCCACCGTCCCCGTATAGCCGGCGAGGGTGGATCCGACGACATCGGCGCCTTCGGCGAGCGCCTGTTCGGCATCGGCAAGCATCGAGCAGTCGGCCATGGCGACACGGCCATGGGAACGGATGCGGGCGACAAGCGCTTCGGTCGGCACGGGGCGAATGCGCTGCGTGGCGTCATAGGCGATGATATCGGCGCCGGCCTTGGCCAGTGCGTCGACGTCGTCGAGATAGGGGGTGATCCGAACGGGACTATCGTCGAGGTCCCGTTTGACGAGGCCGATGATCGGCCTGTCGGTTGCCGCACGCACGGCCGCAACATAGGCAGCCGACTCGATGCGTAGCGCGCTGGCGCCACCGTCGATCGCCGCCAGCGCGAAGCCCACCACCATCTCCGCCCGGTCCATGGCGCCGCCCTTTACCGGTTGGCAGGACACGATAAGACCCTTGTCGAGCGCTCTGAAGTCAAGTGGCACGCGGCTATCTCCTGTGATGTCAGGATGGTAGCAAAGTAAGACCAGATTGCAACAGGCTTTAAACTGGTATTATCGTATCAGCTCGATGACGAAATCATAGACATCGCCGCGGTACTTGGTCTGGGTGAATTCGACGATCTGGCCGTCTGCCAGAAAGCAGCGGCGCTCCATGATCAGAAGCGACGCATCGTCCGGCGCAGCCAGCAGCTGGCGCTCCTCTTCCGACGCGGGCTTGGCCTGCATGCGTTGCAACGCCCGCACCGGAAGCGCGCCCGCCGTCTCGAGATACTCGTAAAGGGAATCCCCTATGGCCTGCGGATCGGGAACGAAGCGCGCCGGCAGGGTGGCAAGCTCGACGGCGATCGGCAGGCCGTTGGCGGTGCGCAGGCGGCGCAAACGCACGACTTTCTCGGCGCCGGAAATGCCGAGCGCCATCATCTCTGCTGGAGAAGGCCTTGAAATTTCTCGTGAAATCCAGGTGCATCCGGGGTCGAGCCCACGCGAGCGCATGTCCTCCGAAAAGCTGGTCATGGTCGCGAGCGATTTCTCCACGCGCGAGGAGACGACCGTCTTCGCGCCCTGCCTACGATCGAGGAAGCCGTCGCTGACGAGGCCGTCGATGGCCTTGCGGACCGTCACGCGCGAAAGGCCGAGAACACCGCTCAGCACTCTCTCGCTCGGAATGACCGCGCCGCGTTTGATATGCGAGGCGGCGACAGCCTGCTTCAGCGCGGTCTCAAGTTGCCGGTAGAGCGGTTCGTCACTCGGGCCGGAAAGCTGTTCGGCGAGGAAGTCGAGGACCGGTTGATCAGTCATGGAGCGGGCTCTCCGTGTGGCATGTCGCCGTAAGAAATTTTTCTGATATTAAACTGGTATTGCTCCGAGAGCAAAGATTTGCGTGTTGGCGATCGTCTCCGTCGCGTCATCCGTCCTTAACTTGTCATAGGCCATGTGCGAAGAGGCATCGAGTTCGACCGAGCAGAGCCGCCAGGGACGATGCCCTGTAGCGCAGAGAACGCGCCAACTTTGAAACAGTGATTGATCGCAATCGAATGCCGTCTTCGTCGGGCCGCGAAAGGAACGCGTCCCGTTTGACCCGGGCGCTCAATTATCGCTGATAAGGTTTGGAGGTTCGCAATTGCCTGGGCGCTGCCCAGACCTCCTTCGCATGAGAAGACGGTTGAGTTCTCCAGCGTCGCAACGATCCTTCGACGGCCAGATACGGCATTCGGTTGATTGCACTCGCCGCCGACTAAGGCGACGGCGATTCGCTTGGCGGCAACTGAAGTGAGAGTTCTCGCACCGGCTGAGACGTAAGTTGCCTGTCTCGTCGCCGGCGGTAGCCGTCGGCGCGGAGCAGGTCCCGCCAATTCGGGCTTGTGAAGAATGCAGTTTGAATCAGCAATTCGGCGATCAGGAGGTTTGGAACAAACTGTAGCGCTCGCAGTGGCTCATAGATGAGGTCGAAGTCCGCCCCAAGCCAAAGCAATAGATGCAACTCACCGCGGAATGTCACATTCGTAAGGGTGAGGGCGTAATTTCGGATCATCCATTCAGAATGACGAGCATATCGCCCTTGCACAGCCCGCAACCAGGCAAGAGCGGCCGTGACGAACCATAGGATCGACAGGACGGAGAAGCCGAAGACAGTCAGGGGCCCCTCGGTTTCGTTCAGGCTCATCTTGAGTGTTGCGATCGAGGTGACAAGTACCGTCAGAATGTACGCGCGGCCGCCCCAGCGGTGAACAGTGGGGTGCCGTTGCGGGAGCCGGTCAAAGAAAAGAAGTGCCCCACCGACAAGAAGCACCGGCGCTGTAGAAAGGTGCAGATACAACTCGAACTTTTCATGCGCGAGGTGATCAATAGCGCGATGAAATATGGTGTGAATATCAACGAAGATGAACCGCGAATTCAGTATTGCGACCGAAATCGCCGAGAGGCTCATCAAGAGCCAAAGAGATTTGCGAAAACGTCTTAATTCAACCATGGCACGATCCGCCAAAAAATTGCTTACGGTACAATGGTTTAAGATGAAAACAAAAATTCAATCTGAGGTCGTGCCTCAACGTCGCGCACAGTGTAGTTTATTATTAGAAAAATGTCATGTAGCTGGTTTTTGTATAAGGCTGCAATTGTGCGGACTGAAGTCGCTCAGCGCGTTGTCATGCCTCTCCTGATGTCGGAGCGTTGCGGCGCGCGCTACACGAATGGCTGTCGCAAATATCTGGGTAACCCGCTGCCTCAAAGGCTCCAGTGCCGGATATCGTCAGGGATCTGTGCGCCAGTCAGCGCTCCCTTGACATCGACAAGCACGCCACCGCGATCAAGCATCCGGCCGATCTCCCCATCATTGGCAAGATAGGTGTCGTGCGGCACGGCGAGGATCAGCGCCTGCAATTTCTCGAAGTGCGAAAGGTCATCAAGAGCGATGCCATATTCGTGTTTCGCCTCGTGCGCCGAGCAATGCGGGTCGTGAACGAGAGCCCGGATCCCGAAGCTGCGCAATTCGTCGACAATATCGGGTACTCGGGAGTTGCGCAGGTCCGGCACATTCTCCTTGAAGGTCAGCCCGAGAACGCCGACCCGGGCCGTGCTGAGTGCAATGCCCATTTCGACCATCAGTTTCACTGCTTTCTGCGCTACAAATCGCCCCATTCCGTCGTTGATCCTGCGACCCGCGAGGATGACTTCGGGACGGTAGCCGACTTCCTCGGCCTTTGCCGTCAGATAGTACGGGTCGACACCGATACAGTGTCCGCCGACCAGCCCGGGCGTGAAACGCAGAAAGTTCCACTTGGTCCCGGCGGCTGCAAGAACCTCACCTGTCGGAATGGCAAGTCGTTCGAAGATCATCGCCAGTTCGTTCATCAGCGCGATGTTGATGTCGCGTTGGGTGTTCTCGATGACCTTGGCCGCTTCGGCCACGCGGATGGAACTGGCGCGGTGGATGCCGGCCTGGATGATGGCGCCGTATGCGGTTGCGATCCGCTCGAGGGCCGCCAAATTCTGCCCCGCGACGACCTTGACGATCGTCTCCAGCCGGTGAACGCGGTCGCCCGGGTTGATCCGCTCCGGCGAATATCCGAGGAAAAAGTCCCGACCGCATGTTAGGCCGGAGGCGTGTTCCAGTGCCGGACCGCAAATCTCTTCGGTTGCACCTGGAAAAACCGTGCTCTCAAGCACGACGATTGCCCCTGGTGTCAGATAGGGAGCGACCGCGCGGCAGGCCGAAAGCAGGGGAGTGAAATCTGGGCGCTGCGCCTTGTCGACCGGTGTTGGCACAGTCAGAATGTACAGCGTCGCCTCTGAGAGGCACTCCGGATCATTCGAAATCTTCAGTCGCGTCTCTGCGAGTTCCGAGCCCGAAATTTCGCCGGTGTCATCGCGTCCGGTTTCCAGTGACGTCACTCGCCGTTGTGAGATATCGAAACCCACGACATGCTCCGCGACGCGCGCGAATGCGACGGCCACCGGCAATCCCACATAGCCAAGTCCGACGACGGCGATACGCTCCTTCACGGCGAAACTGCTCACGAAACGCGTGCCCCCTGTAGCGGAAAACTGCTGTCCGACGACGTTGCGAGCGCCGAGTTCAACCCCAGACCGGCGAAAAGCACGTTATTCACCGCGTGAACGTCGTAGCGTTCCACGGCGCGGCGGCGCGCTTCAGCGCCCATGGTTTCAATCAAGGTGGCGTCTGCGAGAAATCTCTCCATGGCCTGCGCGAGCGCATCGACGTTTCTGACAGGGGTCACATAGCCGGTAACGCCATGCTTGACGGGCTCTGCGCAGCCGGGAGCATCGCTCGTTACCACCGCTCTTCCCGTCGCCATCGCCTCCAGAATGGTGCGTGACAGCCCTTCCCTGTAGGAGGGCAAGACGAAGACAGAGCAGTCGGCAAGATGGGGGCGAACATCCTTCGTCTGGCCGAGATACTCTATCGCACCTTCAGCGACCCAGCGGTCCACTTCGTCGCGGGAGATCGCGGCGGGATTGGAATCGAATGGCCCGAGCAGCTTGAACCGGGCTTGCGGATGGCGGGCGCGAAGGATCTTTGCTGCCGCGACGAATTCCTTCACGCCCTTGTCATGCAAAAGGCGTGCGACCATGAGGAAAACCGGGTTTCCGATCGGCCGCGGGCACTCCGCAAACCGTTTGGTGTCGACGCCAGATCCGGGTACCAGTGTGAGAACGTCTTCTGAGACGATCGCGCGCGTCCGCAGTTCGGCCGCATCGGTTTCGTTGTAGACGAAAACGCGCTCAACGCCCCTCAGAGCCATGCGATACAATTTGACGCTCAGCCACAGCAACGCAGATGTGCGCAGGGTGTGTATGCGATCAACGAAGACATAGCCGAGACCCGTTACCAACGCGAAGCGGCGCGGCACGCCCGTGAACCTGGCCGCGAGGCCGGCGTAAATAATAGGTTTCATGGTGTAGGGCAGAATGATGTCGGGGCGGATTTTCCGAAAGATGCGCGCCAGTGCTGCGAAGGTCATCAGATCTTCGATCGGTCCGGTTTCTGTGCGAGCCAGTGGTATGCGGATGTAGTGAACTCCGAGGCTTTCAAGCACAGCGGTCGTTTCCGCGTCGTCGTCCGGTCCCAGCGCATAAACATCGCAGCCACGCTGCCGAAGGCCACGCAGCAACTCCAGGCGAAAATTCACCAGCGACGAAGTGAGGCTCGCAATGACGGCGATCCGGGGAGAACGGTTGTCCACCTCAGGTCTGTCACGGGCCGTTGCTGTCACTGCATCTATCCCCCACGGTAGGTCGGCAAGCGGTTTTCGGTGCGAATTGCCAAGGTGCTAACTGCCTTCGGCCCCGATTGTCGCGTCTTGCCGTTCGGCCCAAGCGGCGGCTTCGGCCATGTTGAGTGTCGGCCAGCCGTAACGCTCGCGCAGGCGCGCGGCTTCTGCGGCAATAGCCGACATGGTTTCGAAATTCTCGTCCTGATCGACGCCGAAATTTTCTGGATGAAACCACAGATGAAACACGCCACCTCGTCGTGCGGCACGGCGCATGGCTTTCAATATCCGTTGTAGCTTCAGCCCCTCGCCGGCGGCCAGTCGATGCGAGAAGGGTCTCAGGAAAAGGCTCGCGGGCACGTTGCACATCCCGTCGTGCCTCTCGACCTCAAGTTCTCGCCGCGCCCCCATTTCAAGATAGCTGTCGGCAAGTCGAACGGCCCGCCGAAGAACGCCTTCTCTGTCGCGAGCGACGCCTCCACCGCCAGCTGCGCGCCCCGTTCCCCGGTAGACCGTAATTCCGGCTTCGCGGCAGACCGCCAGCGCCTCGGCGCTGACCTGGTTGCGTGGGAAGACGATGGTGCGGATAGGATATCCTTTGGCAGCGGCGACATCGATCGCGGCATTAAGGTCAGCGGCGAGAGCCTCGCGCGTGTGTCCCTCTTCAAGGCAGTAGTAGTGAGAGAATGTATGCGTGGCGATCTCCTGACGCGGTCGCCTGCTGATGCTCCGGATCAGGCTTGGGGCAAAATGGTAGGGATCCTTGCTTTCGTCCGCGCCAACTCCGTTCAGGTAGGAGTAATTCGAGAGACGCGGATTGCGATAGGACGGGCGGATCGCGGGCAGTCGAGCAAGAAGTTCGTCCCGATCGTCGCAGAAGAGAAACCCGACCGTCGCCCAAGTGCAGCCAAGCTCGTGTCGATCGAGCAGGTCAAGCATCCTTGGTACCATGGAGCGAACGCCAAGGACGTTGCGGCCATGACTGGCGATCGTGCGGGAATCGTTGACGCCCCACATAAGCTCGAAATCCAGAGACAGGACAAACCCCCCTCCGTCGCCCATTAGACTTATCCCGTAAGTATTGTTGCTTACATAAATCGAGTTATTATTAATTGTAAGGCGACATCCCGTATTTTTATGCCGGAGACGCAGTCTTTAGATTTTGTATTTCTTGACAGCGTATTGTAATGCGGCAAACTCAGCAAGCGGGATTATTTAACGACCGCCGACATCGCCAGCCCGAGGTGTCGCGACAAGGATGCTTATCTGCCCCCATGAAGGAGCGAATTTGTCAGATGCCGGTATCCATGTAAGTGATGAACACGTCATCGTGCTCGGGGCCGGCCCCTCGGGCCTTGCGGCATCACTCGCACTTTGTCGTGGCGGCCTTCAGCCGCTTGTGCTTGAGCGGGACGATGATGTCGGTGGATTGATGCGGTCGTTCCGGTGGCGTGAGTTCATCGTCGATCTTGGTCGCAAGGAACTCTACACCCGGTTTCCCGAGGTCGATACGCTTTGGAACGAGGCGCTTGGTAGCGCGTACGGTCCATATCCCCATCGTGTTGGCAGCCTTTATCGTGGACGCATCCTCGAATTGTCTGACAAATACCGCGGAATTCTGCGCGGCATCCCTGTTCCGTGGTTGGTCCGCGGGGGGCTGTCGATGCTCGGAGGCTGGGCGCGCGCAGCGGCGCGCTCACCGACATCCTACGAGGCCTATTGGCATGGTCGTGTTGGACGGGTGTTTGCCGAGTTGCTGGCGCAGGGCTATTGGGAGAAATTCCGCGGCCGCCGCTGGCAGGAAATGCCCGTCCCGGAAATTGAGGACGAAGCCACCCCCAGGCGATCCCGCTCGTTCGAAATTGCGCGACAGGCCTTACGTCTCGCACGACGCGGGGGCGTGCAAACTCAAGCGGCCTGGCGTCACCCGACGCATGGCACCGGGCAGATCTTCGAGGCGCTGCGTGGTGAGATTGATGCCCGTGGCGGCCGGATCCGGTTCAACGCTGAGGTTCGGGCTATCCGACCCCAGCCGGACGGATCATTCGAGATCGAGTTTCTGGAGTCCGGCGTTGTTCACCGTCGAGCGAGCCGCCACTTGATTTCCAGCCTGCCTATTGAAAGGCTGACCGAGTTGCTCGGCGCCGGCCCGAACGACGTGGATGGCCGCGAAGCCCGGCGCAGCGTAATCCTCGTTTATCTTTTTCTAGACGAGCCACCGCAGTTTCCACACGCCTGGTTGGAGGTCAACGATCCCATGACGGCCATCGGGCGCATCACCAACTATGCGGCTTTTGGCGGTGCAATGGTGCCACCAGGTCATACAAGCCTCTGCATCGAGTTCTTCTGCCAGGCCGACGACCCCATCATGCAAATGGACGACGAGGCGCTCACCAAACGCACACTAAAGGAACTCGCCGGGGCGGGGCTGGTCCACCCTGGGAGACTGATTGGCTCTTCTGTTCGTCGCCTGCAACGCACCAATGCCGCAGCCAGTTGGCGCGAGCAGCAGACGGAGAGACGACTGACCCTCCTGAAAAGCCTGGCGAGATACCCGACGCTCTATCACGTCAACAGGCCGGGCTCTGACTGGGCTACGCTCGCGGGGATGCTCGCCGCAGATGCGGTTCTGACGGAAGATCGCGCGGCTTTTGATCAGCGCGCCGATCCGACGGTCAGGCACACGGAAGTGCCCATCAAGCCGCAAGCGGCGGCAGAAGACACGCGATGATCGGACAAGCGGACGGACGCGACATGGCGGCGTCACATTGAAATGGCAGGGCGGGAAACGGCAAGCATGCGCGTAATGCATCTCATAACCAACATGATGGGCACCGGTGGTGCGGAGGTCATGCTGCTGCGACTTGCGAGTGTTATCGGCGGCGAGCGTCCGATCATCGTGTCTCTCATGGATGTCTCCGACCGACACCGACAATTAATTGCCGATCATGGTCTCGATGTTCGTTCCTTGCAGGTCCGGTCGACCGCCGGAATGATGAAATCGGTTCTCACGGTTCGCCAGCTCATCCAAAAAGAACGGCCGGATGCCTTGATGTGCTGGCTCTACCACGCAATGGTCGTCGGACAGTTGGCCGCTTGGCGGGTCGCTGACGAGGTGCCGGTCTACTGGAACGTCAGGCAGTCGTTGGACGACATGGGATCCTTCAGCGCGAGCACCCGTACGGCGCTGCGGTTGACGCGTCTTTTGTCGCGTGGGCCAGCGGGCATCGTCTTCAATTCGTCGCGCGCCCTCCATCTGCACCGACAATTCGGCTACCGCAATCGGAACCTCGTCACGATCCCCAATGGCTTCGATTTCGTGCAGGCAGCGCCTGTGGAGGCCCGTCGGCCCGAAGTTTTCGGCATCGCCGGGCGGCTGCACGCGCAGAAGGACTACGCGACCTTTTTCGCAGCCGCAGCACAGGCCCACCGCAGCCACCCTGCGATCCGTTTCATCGTTGCCGGTGCTGGCCTGACGCTCGATAACCCCAGCGTTCGCCAGATGATTGCTGAGGCAGGTCTGCCCTTGGGTGCCATCGACCTTCGCGGAAACGTTTCAGACATGGCACACTTTTATCGCGACATCGACGCTCTGGTCCTTTCGTCGCGCACGGAAGGATTTCCCAATGTCGTTGCCGAGGCGATGAGTTTCGGCAAACCGGTGATTTCGACTGATGTGGGCGACGCAGCCGTCATCGTCGGCGACAGCGGTTTCATCGTTCCGCCCGGCGACGTCCTGGCATTGGCCGATGCAATGGGCCGCATGCTGGCCCTCGGGCCATCAGAATATGCAATGCTTGCCGTGGCGGCCAAGCGCCGGGTCGAGAGCTCCTATCCGCTTGCGCGTGTCGCTGAGCTCTATGACTCGTTTTTCAGGGGTGCACCCGTGTCCCCTGCTGCACCATAGGGGCAGCCGCCGTCGTCCGGACCTTCCGAGCCGCACTTCGAGCTTAAACCAGGGCGCGACGTCGATCTCACGATTGGACAGGTGTTGCCTGGGACGACATTGCCCGGTCGCTGGCGCGGCCGGGCAGGTGAGGTGTGGATGAATACCTGAGCGAAGTGGGCGCGAGAAGTAACGGTCCATGCGCCTCGCGACATGCCTAGCCAAGAACGGTCGCGATCGCGGCTGCGGCCGCTTTGACGACGATGTCGGCCTCTTGCCTCGTGAGGCAGAGTGGCGGCGCAAAGCCAAGGATATCGCCTTGCGGCATGGCGCGACCGATGACGCCGCGTTCGAGGAGAGCAGCAGCGATCTGCGGGCCGACCTTCTTTGCCGGATCGAAGAAGGCCCGATCGTCCTTGTCCTCGACGAACTCGATCGCGGCCATCAGGCCGTCGCCGCGAACCTCGCCCACGTGTTTGTGGTCACCAAGAGCGTTTGCCAGTTCGGCACGAAAATAGGCGCCCGTGCTGCCTGCGTTCTCAACCAGGCCCAACTCGTCGATCAGTTCGAGGTTTGCTACGCCCGCGGCTGCGCAGATCGGGTGAGCCGAATAGGTCCATCCGTGGCCGATAGCGCCCAACTCATCGGAACCCTGGACGAGAACCTGCCAGACCTTGTCGGACACGATCGTGCCGGAGAGTGGTGCGTAGGCCGAAGTGAGCCCCTTGGCGATGGTGATGAGGTCGGGCTTCATGCCGTAGTGGTCGGAACCGAACATCGTTCCGAGACGGCCAAAGCCGGTCACGACCTCGTCTGCGACAAGCAGGATGTCGTATTTTTCGAGGACCTCCTGGATCTTCTGCCAGTAGCCCTTCGGCGGGGGCACGATGCCGCCGGTGCCGAGGATCGGTTCGCCGATGAAGGCGGCGATCGTCTCTGGACCTTCGGCCAGGATCATCTCCTCGAGCTTGTTGGCGCAATATTGCGAGAACTGCTCCTCATTCATCGAGCGGTCCGGGCGGCGGAAGAAGTAGGGCGCTTCGGTGTGAAGGATCGGCGCGCGCGGCAGGTCGAAGGCGTTGTGGAAGAGATGCAGTCCTGTCAGCGAGCCGGTCATGACGCCGGAGCCGTGATAACCGCGCCAACGCGAGATGATCTTCTTCTTCTCGGGGCGCCCAAGGATGTTGTTGTAGTACCAGATCAGCTTGATGTTGGTCTCGTTGGCATCCGAGCCTGACAGGCCGAAATAGACACGGCTCATGCCCTCAGGCGCACGATCGATGATCATCTTCGACAGTCTGATCGACGCGTCGGTGCCGTGGCCGACATAGGCGTGATAATAGGCCAGGTTCTTGGCTTGCTCGGCAATGGCGTCGGCAATCTTCTGCCGGCCATAGCCCACATTGACGCAATAGAGCCCGGCGAAGGCGTCGAGGCTGGTGCGGCCGTTGGTGTCGGTAATATAGGCGCCTTCGCCGCCGGCGATCACGCGGGTTGGGGTCTCGCCGCGGGCATGCATGCCCATGTGTGTGGACGGATGGAAGAAGTGGTCACGGTCCCAGGCGGCAGTTTCGTTGTTCCGGTCGAGCATGGTGTTTCCTTTCGCGAATAGAATGCGGGCGCCAGCGATCAGGCGGCGGTGTCGATGCAGAGATATTTGAGCTCGGTGAAGGCCTCGATGCCGTGGCGCGAACCCTCACGCCCGAGGCCCGATTGCTTCCAGCCGCCGAAGGGGATCGGGCCGCCGGTGATCTTCACGCGGTTGATAGCGATCATGCCGTATTCGAGCGCCCGGCCGAGCCGCATCTGACGCGCGCCGTTTTCCGTCACGACATAGGCGACAAGGCCGTATTCGGTGTCGTTTGCTCGTGCGATCACTTCGGCCTCGCTGTCGAAGGCCGTGACCGCTGCGACCGGGCCGAACGTTTCCTCGCGCATGATCAGCGCCTCGTCTGGCACGTCCGTCAGTAGGGTCGGTTCGAAGAAGTTGGAGCCCGCCGGATGGCGCTTGCCGCCGGCGATGAGTGTCGCTCCGTGGTGCAGGGCGTCGGCCACATGCTCCTCGGCTTTCGCCACCGCGCGGGCGTGCATCAATGGACCGATCGCGCTTCCCTCCGTCAGGCCATCGCCAACCTTCAAGGCGGCGACACGACGGGCGAGAGCCGCGTTGAATTTGGCAAGTATCGGCCGCTCGACGAAGATGCGGTTGGCGGCAAGGCAATCCTGTCCGGACGTGGCAAACTTCGCGTTGACGGCGATGTCGACGGCTCGATCCAAATCGGCATCGCTGAAGATGATTAGCGGCGCATGGCCCCCAAGCTCCATCACCAGGCGCTTCATGGTTGGGGCGCATTGCTCGGCGATCAACTTGCCGATGGCCGTGGAGCCGGTGAAACTGATTGCCCGTACCCGCTTGTCTTCGCAGAGCCGTCCGACGATCGTCGCTGCATCGCCGGTGACCACATTGAAGACGCCCGCGGGCAGACCGGCGCGCTCCCCGAGCTCGGCCAGCGCCAAGGCCGAAAGCGGCGTTTCGGACGATGGGTGCGCCACGACGGTACAACCCGCGGCGAGCGCTGCTGCTGCCTTGCGTGTGATCATCGCCGACGGGAAGTTCCAGGGCGTCACGATGCCGACGACGCCAAGCGCCTCACGCCGCACGATCATCTCCGCGCCGGGCAGATGGCTGGTCACGCTCTCGGCATTCAGCCGCTTTCCCTCTTCGGCGTACCATTCGACGAAGGAGGCGGCGTAGTCGATTTCGCCGAGGGATTCGCAAAGCGGCTTGCCCTGTTCCAGCGTCATGATCAACGCCAGGTCCTGCTTGGCAGCGATGATCAGCTCGAACCACTTGCGCAGGATGGTTGCCCGCTCCTGAGGCAACAATGCCCGCCATCGCGACAGGGCTTTCTCTGCTGCATCGATCGCACGCTCCGTTTCTTCTGCGCCAAGACTTGCCACCCAGGCGAGCGAGATGTTCGAAGCAGGGTCGGTTACCTCGAAATTGGCGCCGTTGCGCGATCCGGTCCAGCGGCCGTCGACATAGGAAAGATTGCGCAGCAGGTGGCGATCGCGCAGGCGAGACAGGGCCTCGTGATAATCGGGGCGGGCAAACACGGCTGTCATTGGCGATTCCTCTCTTCTGTCGTCGTCGATTGTTCACGGCGGCTGGAGAGAGATTGTCCATTGAAGGCCGTGACGAGAGACAATCTGTCCAAGAGCACCCGGTGGATGAGAGAGAATGACTATCTCGGGGAACGGCAAATACGGAGGCGCGCAATGGGGGCAGCTCGCGCCGCGATGGGGATTTTTAGAGGAAGAGCTAGAGCATCCTGCCGTCAGGTGGAATTACGTGCAGGCGGAAAGATGCCCAAGAATCAGAGTGCTAGTGCGTCCTTTGTGCGTTCGAATGAACGCACGGCGCTCTAGGCTTCGTCGGCCACCAGCAAGGACACGGGAAGCACGGGTTCTTCCTTGACGGTCTTGGTGACGATGTAGGTGAAATAGCGCGCGATGCCGAGTTCGCGGTCGAGAAGCGCATCGATCAGGCGCTGATAGGCGTCGATGTCGGCGGCAACAATTTTCAGGATGTAATCGACGCCGCCGCCAACCGACCAGCAGCAGACGATTTCCGGGATGTCCCGAACGGCGCGTTCGAACCGGTCAAAGTCGCCCTGGCGGTGGTTGGCGAGCGTCAGTTCGACCATCACGCTTGCAACCGGTGCGACCCGCCGCAATGCCACATGCGCATGGTAGCCGCTGATGATGCCGGCCTTTTCCAGCTTGCGCAGCCGCATCCAGCAGGGGGTAGGCGAAAGGCCCGCCTTTTCGGCGAGCGCTAGTTTGGTGATGCGGCCATCCCGCTGGATTGCATCGAGAATGCGCAGGTCGATCGCATCAAGCTTCATGCCAAACTCCCGCGCAACTCGTCTTGTCTGCTCTTATCAAGCCTTGCCGGACAATGCAGCCTTTTCCGCATCCATTTCGGCGATGTCCTGGAAACGGTCGGCAATGCGGGCATGGGCGCGACCGTTGTCGGAGGCGCCGATCGCGACGATGATTTCGTCCGGACCCGGGGCGTCTGCGATCTGGAAATTGGCCGTCAGGAAATGTGAGCGTTTGCCGCTCTCGCTCTTGTGCATCATCGGCAGGGAGAGAAGCGCACCCGGTGCGTTGCGGGTGTTGGCGAACTCGAGGTAGTTCGTGCCGCCGATCGCTTCGCGGAAAGGATTGCCGAAGCGCAGGGTATGGATCATCGCCGAGGCGTGCTCGATTTCGCCATTGATGCCGACCGCAGCTGCCTTGCCGCAAGCCTCGATCCGTTCCGGCTGCATTTGGTGCAGCAGCCGTCCTGTCATCTCATGGCTGAGGTCGCTGGCGATCCGGATGATTTCTGGCCTGAGGTTCTCGACGAAGCCGCGGCCTGCCCAGGGATTCTGGATCACTGCCGCGACCACAACGATATTGACGGGGCGGGGTGCCGCCTTGCCGCCCTCCACCAGCGTTTCTTCAAGGAATGTGCAGATTTTTCGAATGCCGATGGTCATTTGATTTGCCGTTTCCGCTTGTTGGGATTGCTTCGCACCCTAGCGGGATCGTCTGATGGTGCTTCCTCCATTTCGTCGGAAGATGTGCGCCGGGACTTCGCGGAAGCGGAGTAGACTTTGGCCTTGGCCGGGCGCATGGTTGGTTGATAGATGTCAAGAGGCGAGACGTTTTGGATCAGAAGTCCCGGATACTGGCGCTCCGCGACGTCGCCAGTCAGATCAACAGCGGTGGCGATCTCCAGACGGTGCTGCAGCAGCTCATTGCGGCTGCGTGTCGCCATGCGAACTGGTCTTTAGGATCGATCATGGGCATTGATGCGGCCCATGGTTATGCGCATGTCATCGTGCGGTACGACCCGACATTGATCCAGCGGTCGCTCCCCGACAAATGGGAGCTGGCAACAAGTCCGTCGCTCATCGCTCTGCAGCGAAATGAACCCGTCTACATCCGCGACGCGCGCGAAACCGCCGAATTTCCAGGCTATCGGAAGGAGGCCTTCGAGCGCGACTACCGCACCGTTCTCGTCATGCCGATGAACTGCAGCGACGCTGAGGGCCGGCCGATGGTCTTGAGCGTCATCGCACGGCAGGTGACGGACGTTTCCGAAGACGATCTCGCCTTTCTTGGCACGGTCATTCACCTCGGGGCTGTTGCCGTCGAGCGCGAACACCAACTGGAAAAGCAGAAGGTCTCGGCCCAGCGTCTGGAGCGGGCGTTGAAGGCCCACACCTCGCTTCTGGAGCATGTTCTGACCGATGGTTCGGTCTCGTCGCTTTCCGCCATGGTCGGAACGATGTTGCCCAATCCGACTGTCGTCGTCGATTTCACGGCAAACCAGGTCATGGCCGGCAAATCGCCGAACGCGGTCCTCTTCGACGACGCGAGTTGGCAAGAGGCCGCTTCGACCGCACTTGCCCGGCCGCTGATGAAGGCGGCGCGTGACGCTGTCGAGAGGGGAACGGCCGAGGCGACGAGCCTGTTTCTGGATGACGGCAAGCAGCGTTTCCGGATCACCGCGCGCATCGAGGGGCTGACGGTCGACATGCAACTGGTTGGCGCTCTGGTCATCTTTCCGACCTCGCAAGAATTCAGCGAGCTCGACCTCCTGATGCTCGACAGTGCCAAATTTGCTTTGAGCGTGCAGATGATGCGCAGCTTCATTCGCTTCCGTTTCGAAACGCGAACGCAGACCGAGCTTTTCTTCGAGGTGGTGGAAGGGCGCTGGCGCAACGCGAACGACATATCCCAGCGGGCGCAGCGCCTGGGGCTCAGTTTCGCAGCGCCGCAGCAGATGATCGTCGTCGATTTTCCGGAAAAGACCAAAGCGTTCGGCGGCGCGTCCGTTGATGTCGAGCACACGCTGTCACGCATCATGCAACAGGCGTCCCTGCAAGCGAGCCTTGTCGCGATCGACGGCGGTGTGGTTTGCCTCGTGCCTCCGGAAAATGGCAAGCGGCAGGAGCGTATGGTGAAGCTCACGCGCCGCATTGCAGAGGAACTCGGTCGCTACTTCGACGAGGAACCGATCGTGGTGGCCGGCAATCGTTGCTCCTCGCTCGGCGATTATCCGGCTGCCTGGGAGCGATGCGTGCGGATGATCGGCATCGGTCGTTCCTTTGGGCTCACGGGGGCAATCTCGGCCCAGGATTTCGGGCCACTCCCGATGCTGGTGGCAGCCTGCGAAGCGGCTGACGTGCGTGGCTTCGTTCAGGAAAGCATCGGCGCCATCGCCGACCATGATCGTGAAAACGGAACGCCCTACCTCGAGACCCTGTCGGTCTATCTTCAGGAAGGCTGCCGAAGCCAGGCCTGCGCCGATACGATGGGCCTGCACGTCACGACGCTGCGCTATCGGTTGACGCGAATCCAGGAACTCTTCGGCATCGACATCGAGACGCCGGAAAAGCGGTTTGCCGTCGAGCTTGCGCTTCGCCTGCACGGTGTCATCGACAACCGTTCCTCGGCGCGCGCCTGAAATTTCTCTACGCCTGAAGCGCCCTTCGCGACGGGATCGCCACGCCCCTTTTCGGCTTTCACACCCCTGCTCGGGATCAATGCAGAAGTTCCCGATCTCTTCCTACTAAAGCACGGAAGAACGGCGGCGATGGCAGCGTTAGCCTCCTCTCAATCTGATCGAGAGGGGGGTACGAACGCATGGTGGTCGAAGATGCATCGAGGGACGCGCCGATCGATCCCATTGCGCTGCGCCGCGCCTTCGGAACTTTCGTGACCGGCGTCACCGTCATCACGACCCGCGACGAGGATGGCACGCCGCGCGGCATGACGGCGAACTCCTTTACCTCCGTTTCGCTGGATCCGCCGCTGCTTCTCGTCTGCGTCGCGAAGTCGGCGTCGAGCTACCAGGCCTTCACCAGCGCGGGGTGCTTCGCAGTCAACATCCTGCACGAGGGACAGGTCGATGTCTCCGGTACCTTCGCCTCGAAGGCGCAAGACAAGTTCCAGTCCGTGACCCACGACAATATTCACACCGGCGCGCCGGTGCTGACGGACAGTCTGACCTGGTTTGATTGCACCACCTTCAGCACCGTCGATGCCGGCGACCATGCGGTTCTGATCGGCCAGGTGCGCGCATTCGGGACGAGCCCGACAGCACCCCTCGGTTTCTGCCGCGGTCGTTACGCGAGCGTCAAGGATCCGCTTCCGAACGGCTGGCTTGCCTCTCATGGCATGATCATCGGCTACCTGATCGAGGCGGGTGACCGGCTGCTGCTGCGCGCAGACGGCAAGGGCAACTGGGTCCTGCCCTCGGCGCGGCGTCGCAAGGCGGATAGCCAGCTCGTCGTCGATGGCGGCGATGCGCTTCGCCTCGTGCCGGAGGAAACCTTCCTCTACTCGGTGTTCGATGTTGCCGACAGCGATCCCGGCTATCTCGTCTACCGCGCCCGGCTGGCGGGCGAGGGGACAAACCTGCCAGGCGATCTTCGGTTCTTCTCCATAGACGATCTGCCCTACGAGGCGATCGCCACCCATGAACTCAGATCCATGCTGCGGCGCTATGTGCGTGAGCGGCAGGCGGGACGCTTCGGCATCTACATGGACAGCGATGATGGCGGCCGCGTTGCGATGATCGACGGGCAAGCCCGCGCCTGGCGTCACACCTCCCAAGACCAAGGACAATGACATGAAAACCACAGTCAGCTCCATCGAGGGCTCGCGCCAGCATTTGTTTATCGGCGGGCAGTTCGTGGCGCCGAAGAACGGCAACTACATCGCCAGCTTCGATCCGACCACGGGCGAGTCCTGGTACCATCTTGCCGAGGCGGATGCGGATGACGTCGAGGCCGCCGTGGCCGCAGCCAACGCCGCCTTTCGCGACCCGGCCTGGCGGCGCATGACGCAGACGGATCGCGGCGCGCTGATGCGCCGGCTTGCCGAACTCGTGCGCACCAACGCCGACACGCTCGCCGAAATCGAGACGCGGGACAATGGCAAGCTGCTCAAGGAAACCCGGGCGCAGATGCGCGCCATGCCAGACAGCTACCACTACTTCGCTGGCATGGCCGACAAGCTGCAGGGCGAGACGATCCCGATCAACCGCCTCGATACGCTGAACTTCAATCTTCGCGAACCCTTGGGCGTCGTCGGCATGATCACGCCCTGGAATTCGCCGCTGATGCTTTTGACCGGTACGCTGGCGCCGTGCCTGGCGATCGGCAATACCGTCGTCATCAAGCCTTCGGAGCACGCAACGGCCTCGACGCTGGCGCTGGCAGAACTGATCCACGAGGCGGGCTTCCCGACCGGCGTCGTCAATGTCGTGACGGGTACGGGAAAGAGCGCCGGCGAGGCGCTGACCCGCCATCCCGGTGTTTCGAAATACGTCTTCACCGGAAGCACGGCCACCGGCCGGCGCATCGCCGGAAACGCAGCCGAAAACCTCGTACCCTGCTCGATGGAGCTCGGCGGCAAATCTCCCCACGTGGTCTTTGGCGACGTGGAAATCGAACACGCTGTGAACGGCGTCGTCTCCGGTGTCTTTGCAGCGGCCGGCCAGACCTGTGTGGCGGGTTCGCGCTGCTTCGTCGAGGCGCGCGTCTACGGCAAGTTCATCGATGCCCTCGTTGCAAGGACCGAACGCATCCGCGTCGGTCTGCCGACGGTCGACGATACCGATATCGGTCCGCTGGCGCTCGCCGACCAGCTCTCGAAGGTCGAGGGCTATGTCGCGTCCGGCGTCAAGGAAGGGGCGAAGGTCGCAACCGGTGGCCGTCGACCGCGCAGGGACGGACTTGCCGACAGCGGCTGGTACTTCGAGCCGACCGTGATGATCGACGCGCAAAACGACATGAGCTTCATGCGCGATGAACTCTTCGGCCCCGTGGTCGGCGTCATGCCGTTTCACGACGAGGAGGAGATGATCCGGCTCGCCAACGACACGCGCTACGGCCTCGCGTCCGGCATCTGGACCAAGGACATCGATCGGGCCCTGCGTTTCGCCAACCGGATCGATGCCGGCACCGTCTGGATCAACACCTATCGCTCCGCCTCGTTCATGTCCGCCAACGGTGGCTTCAAGGAAAGCGGCTACGGCCGGCGCGGCGGCTTCGAGGTCATGCACGAGTTCTCTCGTCTGAAGAACATCATCGTCGATTACTCCGGCGCGATGCAGGACCCCTTCGTCATTCGCCTGAAGTAACGACAACCGCTCGGGCACAGGAAAGGCAGAAAATCATGAAGTTCGCAGTCTCCCTCACGATGGAACGCTTCTCTCCGGACGTGCCGATGGAGCGGGTGAAAAGCAACCTGCTTCAGCTCGCGCGCATTGCCGACGAAGGCGGCTTCGAGGCGCTCTGGACGGCGGAGCATCATACGCTCGAATGCACGATCTCGCCCAACCCGTTCCAGACGCTGGTCTGGCTTGCCCAGCACACCGACCGCATCCGGCTGGGCACGTCGACGCTGGTGGCGCCCTACTGGAACCCGATCCGGCTCGCAGGCGAGTCGGCGCTTTGCGACCACCTGACCAACGGGCGTTTGGAGTTCGGTATCGCACGTGGTTCCTACCAGTACGAATTCGATCGCATGGCTGGCGGCATGCCACAGCAGGAAGGCGTGGCCTACATGAAGGAGATCGTGCCGGCGGTTAAAAAACTCTGGGCCGGCGACTACGCGCATGAGGGGCAATACTGGAACTTTCCGATCACCGCGGCGGTGCCGAAGCCGCTGCAACAGCCGCATCCGCCGATCTGGGTGGCGGCGCGCGACCCGGGGACCTTCGACTGGGCGATCGCCAACGGCGCGAGCATCCTGTCCACGCCGCTCTCTGCGCCGGCTGCGGAAATCCAGGTGCTTTCCGACAAGTTCCACAAGGCGGTCGCCGATCATCCCGGAGTTCCGCGGCCGCGTTTCATGATGCAGCGCCGCACCTGCGTCTACGACCGGCCTGATGGTTGGGAACGCGCAGTCAAGCACAGCATGGACTACGGCCGCGCCTTCGAGAACCTGATGCAGAACATCGGCGCGGTCCACAACGGGTTCCCCGAAGCCATCCCGTACGAAGCGGTCAAGGGCAAGGACAACTACAATCCGGAAAACATCCGCAAGAACCTGATGTTCGGCACCCCGGACGAGGCGATCGAGAAGCTGCTCGCCTACGAGGCCGCCGGCGTCGATCAATATTGCCTCGGCCTAACCTTCAACCTGCCCTTCGAGCTGCAGAAGCGGACGCTCGAACTGTTCATCACCGAAATCATGCCCTTCTTTGCGGCCCGCGAAAGAGAGCAGAAGCGCGTCGCGGTGGGACGTTGACGATGGCAGGGATGCAGCGCCATACGGTCGGCGAGGTCACGCTCAATTACCGCATCGACGGGGACGGCGAACCGCTCGTCTGCATTCACGGCGTCGGCTCCTATCTGGAGGCGTGGTCGGGCGTGGTCGAACGGTTGAAGGATCGGTTCACGATCCTGACCTTCGATCTGCGCGGCCACGGCCAGTCGAGCCGGGTCACCGGGCGGTACGAGATCGACGACTTCGTCAACGAGACGTTGGCGCTTGCCGATCGGGCGGGGTTTTCCGACTTCAATCTCGCCGGCTTTTCGCTCGGCGGCCTGATCGCCCAGCGCCTGGCGTTGACCCATCTCAGCAGACTGCGCCGGCTCGTTCTGCTATCGACCGTTGCCGGTCGGACGCCGGTCGAGCGCGAGCGCGTTCTGGAGCGCCTCGCAGCGCTTCGGGCCGGTACGCCTGCTGATCACCACAATGCCTCGCTGTCGCGCTGGCTGACGGAAGATTTCCAGGAGCGCAACCCCGAGATCATTGCAAGGCTCAGGTCGCGCGACGCCGAAAACGATCCGGACTGCTATGCCTCTGCCTATCGGGTGCTGGCCGAGACGGATTTCGGCGGCTTCCTTGACCAGATCCGTTGCCCGACACTGATCGCGACCGGCGAGGACGATGCCGGTTCCAATCCGCGCATGGCCAAATACATGCACGAACGCATCCCCGGATCAGAGCTCCGGATCCTGCCGGGTCTGCGCCATTCGATCCTCATCGAAGCGCCTGATGTCGTCGCGGACCTGATGGGTGAGTTTCTCAGCCAGGGAGAGATGGTCGATGGATGAGGTGCTGCGGAAAAGGGGAGAGGCAGTCAGGCGCAAGGTGCTTGGCGACGACTATGTCGATCGGGCAATCGGCAACAGCGATGCCTTTTCGCGTCCCTTCCAGGATCTGCTGAACGAATATTGCTGGGGCACCGCCTGGACGGATGAAGCGCTCGATCTGCAGAGTCGCAGCCTGCTCAACCTTGGAATGCTCGCCGCGCTCAACCGCATGCATGAATTCGGCATCCATTTCCGTGGGGCGATCCGTAACGGCCTGACAGACGATGAGCTTCGCGCGGCACTCGTCCAGATCGCGATCTACTGCGGCATTCCCGCAGGCGTCGAGGCCTTCCGGGTAGCGCGCACTGTCCGAGACGAAATGGACCGGAAAGGAGAGCGCTGACTTCCACGGTTTTGAGGAATGGCCAGCTTTGCACTGCCTCGTATCGCCGGAAGACGGAGGTCCCCTGAGAACTCAAGATCAATCCGACGGCAGGAAGAGGACCCTGCCGGAACCCAGAACGACAAAAGAGGGAACGACAACATGAATACTATCGCCAAACTGACTGCGGCGGCGGCCTCGCTTGCCATTTCGCTCGCGGCACTCCCGGCCCATGCCGGCGCTGTGCTCGACCGCGTGCTCGACGCAAAAACACTGAAGGTCGCGACCGATGCCAACTGGGCACCGCAGTCTTTCATGAATGAAAATAACGAGATGGACGGCTTCGACGTCGATGTCGCCAAGGAAGTCGCCAAGCGCCTCGGCGTCGGCGTCGAGTTCGTCACCCCGGGCTGGGACATCATCACCGCCGGCAACTGGCAGGGCCGCTGGGACATGCACATCGGCTCGATGACGCCGACCAAGGAACGCGCCAAGATCTTCGATTTCCCCGCCGTCTACTATTACACGCCGGCTGCTGTCGCAGTTCACAAGGATAGCTCCGCCGTCAGCTTGATCGACCTGGACGGCAAGGTGGTCGGCACGACAGCGACGTCAACCTTCGAGGCCTACGCCAAGCAGGAATTGACGCTCGATGCCGCCGGTGCGCCGGCTTTCGAATATGTGTTCAAGCCGACGGAAGTGAAGTCCTACGCCAATTCGACGACTGCCTTCGACGACCTGCGCCTCGGCGACGGTGTCCGCCTCGACGCGGTGGTGTCGTCGCTGCCGAGCATCCGCGACGCCATCAAGGCGGGTTATCCGATCAAGCAGGTCGGCGATCCGGTCTTCTACGAGCCGCTCGCAGTCGCCATCGAACACGGCGACAAGGAACTGAACGACAAGATCGCTGAAGCAATCAAGGCGATGCAGAGCGACGGCACGCTGAGCAAGCTGTCCGAGAAGTGGTACGGCGTCGACTACACCGTCGTTAAGTAGCCTGTTACTTCCGGCGGTCCGGGTCGGTCCGGATCGCCACTTTGTCCAGAGGGCCCAAGATGCTTTACCCGGATACCGTCGAGTCCGAAATACTCGTCCACAAACCACGGTTCGTCGCGACGATGTTCGCCGCAGCGCTTCTCGTCTTCACCGCCTTCAATCTGACCGGGACGACGATGGGCGAACTCATGCGCCCGGTAATAGGAGAGCCGTTGGAGAGCGGCTTCTATGGTCGCTTCGCCATCGCCCTCGTGATCGCAGCACTTTTTTGCCTGAACATCGTTCTGATCGGCTTTGCGAGCCTCAGGGTGCAGATCGCCATTGTCTGGCTTGAGCTTCTCGCGCTGTTTCTCGCCTTCTTCCAGACGTTTCACTTGAGCCTGCCCTTTATCGAGCAGAAGCTGCCTTTCCTGATCGCCCAGGGCCTTGTGACCACCGTGTACGTATCGGCGATCTCGATCGCAATCGCTTCGCTCATTGCGATCCTTGGCGCTGTGGCCAAGCTGTCGAGCAACGGCTTTGCCTACGCGATCGCCAGCTTCTACACATCGTTCTTTCGCGGGCTGCCGCTCCTGATGCAGGTCTATTTGATCTATCTGGGCCTGCCGCAACTCGGCATCATCATCGACGCGGTTCCGGCCGGCATTCTCGCACTTTCGCTCTGCTACGGCGCCTATATGACGGAGATCTTCCGCTCGGGCATCCAGAGCATCGACCGCGGCCAGTGGGAAGCTTCCCGGTCGATCGGCTTTGGCTTTGGGCTGACCATGCGCAAGATCATCCTGCCGCAGGCACTTCCCGTCATCATTCCGCCGACCGGCAACCAGTTCATCTCCATGCTGAAAGACAGCTCGCTCGTTTCCGTGATTGGCGTCTGGGAGTTGATGTTCCTGGCGCGCACGCTTGGGCAGAAGACCTTCCAGCACATGGAGATGCTGATCTCGGCCGCCATGCTCTACTGGATCATGTCCATTTGTCTTGAGCTCATCCAGTCCCGCATCGAACGCCACTATGCCAGGAGCAAGGTCAGATGAGTGCTGAAACCATCATCGACGTCCGGAACGTTTCCAAGTGGTACGGCGCCTTTCAGGTCCTGACCGACATCAACCTGAAGGTCCGAAAAGGCGAGCGCATCGTTATCTGCGGCCCGTCCGGGTCGGGCAAATCGACCTTGATCCGCTGCTTCAATCGACTGGAGGCGCATCAGGAAGGTGAGATCGTCGTCAACGGTATCAACCTCCACAACAGGATGCGCAATGTCGGTGACGTGCGTCGCAACGTCGGCATGGTGTTCCAGCACTTCAATCTCTTTCCGCACATGACGGTTCTGATGAACTGCATGGTCGGCCCGATGTGGATCAACGGCGTGCCGGAGGACGAGGCGAGGAAACGGGCGCTAACGTTTCTCGAACGGGTGCGTATTCCGGAACAGGCGCACAAGTTCCCGGTCCAGCTTTCCGGCGGCCAGCAACAGCGCGTGGCAATTGCCCGCTCTCTCTGCATGCAGCCGGCCGTGATGTTGTTCGACGAGCCCACGTCAGCCCTCGATCCCGAAATGGTGTCGGAGGTGCTCGAAACCATGACAGGTCTTGCCAAGGACGGCATGACAATGGTCTGCGTCACCCACGAAATGGGGTTCGCCCGGGCGGTTGCTGACCGCGTGATCTTCATGAACTCCGGGAAGATCGTTGAGGAAGCAAAACCCGACGAGTTTTTTACCAATCCCCGGCACGAGCGAACGAAACTCTTCCTCAGCCAGATCCTGAAGCACTGACGAGCCTCGACAGGCTGCTCAGGCAGCCAAGAAACGAAGGCGATGCGATCATTCTCCGGGCGAACGCGAAGCCGGGGCGTGATACGTTGTGTCCGATGGATTGTCTGGTCCCGTCAGGTTCTATCGGCCTCGCACAGGTACTGGGATGATCTTTTGTTCCGCCGGCAGTTCGACGCGCCTCAAGGATCAGACTTGACCGGCTTCGGACAGAGCGGCGGCGACGCGGCTTGGTACGGAGTTCTCTATGGCCTTGTTTATTGTGCATCATGAGTACGCGCCCGACACTTGCCCGGCGCGCGATCCGGACAAGGCGATGGAGTTGCTGAACCATTTGAGCCGGCCGAGCGCTGCTCGCTGCGGCGTGCAGATCAAGGCGGAGGCCGTTGCGCAGGGGTCACATTCGTTGATCTTGATTGCGGAAGCGGCGGACGAAGCCGTTCTCGACGCGTATTTGGCTCCATTTCGCGAAGCCGGTCAGGTCAAAGTGACCGTTGCGACGTCGTGGGCTGCAGTGGTTTCCGGCGGCGCCTGCGATGCCAGCCCTATGGACATGTTGCTCGACCCCGCAGACGCCTGCCAGGATGCCCTTGAGGCCGGGCTTCTTATTCACCGCGTCCATCCGCTGAACGGTGAAACGTCAGTGCCGGACCTTGCAGGTGGGGCGGTGATGCCCAACGGTCGCTTCTACCTGCGTAACCACTTCGATATCCCGAACCTCGACGGCGATGCCTACAGGCTTTCGGTCGGCGGTATGGTCGAAAGGCCGCTGAGCCTGTGCATGAGGGAGCTTCACAACCTTCGTGCCGAAAGCCGCGTGGTGACGCTGGAATGCGCCGGTAACGGCCGCAGCTTTTTCGATCCGGCCGTGCCTGGCGAACCCTGGGGGGTGGGCGCCGTCAGCACCGCCGAGTGGACCGGCGTTCCGCTGATGGAGGTGCTGGAGAGGGCAGGCCTGCGGTCGGGCGCGACAGAATTGATATTTCGCGGCGCTGACAGCGGGCTCGTCGACGGGCACGACACGCCGATCCGCTTCGAGCGTGGGCTCAGCCTCGACCAGGTCCGGGAAACGGGGGCGCTTCTTGCCTACGAGATGAACGGCGAGCCGCTGTCTTCGCCCCATGGTTATCCGTTGCGGCTGATCGTGCCCGGTTGGTATGCGGTGACCTCCGTCAAATGGTTGACCGAGATCGTCGTTACCGATCAGCCCTGCGAGGCCTACTATCAAGCGGAGAAGTACTGGTTTCATTGGGCCCGGAACGGGCGCGACGAGCGCGCGCCGGTTGAGCTTATGAATGTACGAGCGCTGATATCTTCGCCTGATGAGGGGGAGCGCCTGCCGCTTGGCGAGACCGCGATCCGGGGTGTCGCGTGGTCGGGCGTCGGGTGCATATCCAGGGTCGACGTAAGCCTGAATGGCGGCTCGTGGCGCGAGGCGCGGCTCATTGGCGAGCAGCGGCCCTCTTCCTGGCAATGGTGGGAGCTTATCACGCGGCTGGACGAGACGGGGCCGCTCATGGTGCGGGCGCGCGCCACAGACATGGCGGGCCGGACTCAGCCTGAGCGCGCTGAGTGGAACCGACTGGGGTACGGCAACAACTCCATCCACTCGGTATTGGCACATGTAATCTGAAGGCAGTAACCGGATCAGGGCGACAGGTTTGATGGTGGTTCCTTGCCTGAAAACAGCGTCTCCATGCAATCGGCACTTTTTTCGCTGAGACGGCCTCGGGATGGCTCACGTCGCGTGTTGTGCTCTGAGCTTGCTCGGCGTTTGTCCGTAGGTCCTGGCGAAAATCCTGGAGAAATGGCCGGCGCTTTCGAAACCGACTTCGAGGGCAATCTCGATCAATGAAGCATCCGTCTGGGTGAGAAGATGCTTGGCACGCTCCAGCCGGAACTTCCGGTAGACGAGCGCTGGCGACATCTTCGCCT
>JAESFW010000135.1_pt1 | contig 125498 bp, 104 predicted proteins | sample 9269481 | NCBI WGS metagenome assembly JAESFW01 (sample SAMN14515350, study PRJNA621654) | algae metagenome | isolation source: Lyngbya sp. HA4199-MV5 and co-occurring heterotrophs from soil with... | place: USA: Ahupuaa O Kahana State Park, Hawaii | collected 2009-07-21 | reverse complement strand
AGATTGCCGCAGTGGGTTCTGGTATAGTAAACACAACTTTTCAGGGGTGAGATGGACTTTGTTCCGCTCACCCCATTCTTCTATACCTTGTCCCTCTTCCTCCAAATGGCTAAAGTCGAGCTTAGCGATCGCACCAAGACTACGATCGCCCATGTTTTTAAGATAAGCCTGAAAGCAGTTCATAAAGCGTTGCCAGGGCTGAATTGTCCAGTTCGCCTTGATCTTGTGCCAGCAGTGCATCCATCATGCTCGTCACCTGGGCAGAGCCGAACAGGGGAACGCTTGTTTCTCGTCCTGTTTGTAAGACGATATTCATGTCCTTACGATGCAGGTTGAGCTTGAAGCCCGGTTGAAAATTTCGTTCAAGAATGCGCTTGCCGTGAACGTCTAACACGCGGCTTTGGGCAAAACCACCCATCAATGCCTCACGCACTTTGGCAACATCGACACCCGACTTCTTTGCCAGGGTGAGCGCTTCAGCAACCGCCTGTACGGTCATCGCTACAACGATCTGGTTGCAGGCTTTCGTCACCTGTCCGGCACCTGCTTCACCGATGTAAACGATGTTTTTGCCCATTGCTTCAAAAATGGGGCGCGATCGCTCAAACACGGCTTCCTCACCACCGACCATAATCGACAGAGTGCCTTGCTGCGCCCCAATATCTCCCCCCGAAACAGGAGCATCCAACGCATCGATCCCCTTTTCCTTGAGGGCAGTGTAGACCTTACGGGCGGTGGCAGGGGCGATCGTAGACATATCGATGAACGTCAGCCCTGACTTTGCGCCTTCAATCACACCATCGTTGCCCAGTGCCACTGCCTCCACATCTGGCGAATCGGAGACACAGCTAATCACCACATCGACCTGTTCAGCAACCGCTTTGGGCGAATCTGCCAGCGTCGCACCATCAGCTAACAGTTCCTCCATTGCCGGACGGCTGCGGTTATAAACCACCAGAGCATACCCTGCCTTAAGCAAGTTCCGCGCCATCGGCTTGCCCATGATGCCGAGTCCGATAAAGCCAATTCGTTGCATAGGGAGGTGAGGGGTGAGGGGTGAGGAGTGAGGAGGGGTATAGGGTGTGGGGTGTAGGGTGTGGGGTGTAGGGTGTGGAACAAAAACTGCTTATACGCTGTCCCCTATCCCCTATTTAAGCGCTGATAGACGGTTGCTAGCGCATTCGCATCGCCGACGTTACCGGGGAAGAGCACAACGGGCAGGTCTGGAAACTGCGGATGGTTGGAGGGGGTTCGCACCATCGATACGCCTGGGAGGACTTGACCTAACAGACGAGCGGTTCTGAGGGCTAACCCGTTGCTGAGGGTGTCGTTGGAGGTGATGCCGCCTTTGCTGATGAGGAAGCCGATGTCGTCGGGTAAATGACGAATGATATCCATCAACAGGTTCGAGACGGCTTCACCAAAGTCGAGTCGGGTTTGCACATCGTCAAAGGTGAGTTCTTGCCGACTGGTGTAGACGACGGGTGTTTTGCCTGCGGTGTGGGCTGCGTTGATGGCTTGAACGGCTTCGCCAAGGAGAGCCGATCGCGCCTCCTCCATATTCTCCAATAACCGGGCGATCACCAACTCAACGCCCACGATCCCCGGTTGTGCCAGCAATTGTTCTAGCTGTTCGGTTGTTTTTTTAACATGAGAGCCAACAATGATGGCACCGGGCTTACCGTGACGAACGTATTGTGCCATCGCTTCTGGGGCGATCGGCTGGGGAGGCAGCGCTGCCAATGCGGTCAACAAGCTTGCGGCACTGCGAAAGAGAAACCGTTTGCCTTGAGATGCTGCCGCCAGCACATCCACCGCAAAACGATTGAGATCTGCCTGTACCACCGCATCCACTACGCCACATTTGTTGTTGTGCAGTTGCAGCAGGCGATCGAGCACACCCGCCTGGATGTCTTTCAGCAGAAAGCGTTTGACCCGATCGGCAGCAATCTTACCGCCTGTTTTCTCTGCCACATAGTCAGGCAAATAGCTGTGGTGGTAGCCAAACACCGAGTCGCGTGCAAACTCGGTTTCATGCACAGGCGTATCTACCCCATTGACCTTGAGGTAATGAATGCTGTCTTTCGTCGTGCGTCCGCCTTCAAAAAAGGCTGGTGTGAGAAAGTGAGCATCAAACGGACCCAGTTCTTCTGCAATGACATCGGTTTCGATCGGGTAATGTCCGCGCAGGGTGGAATCCGATCGACTGACCACCAAAAAATCATGGATCTGTTCGAGGGCGATCGCGTCCTTCAGGTTACGGCACACCTCTCGCGTCACGGCTGCGGCTTTTTCTGCGGTTAATGCCCGCGTATTCGTCAGCACGAAAAAAATTGGCGCGTCGTCTGCCAACCCCAGCCGCAACGTTTCCACATCCCACTGCATCAACAATAGGCAACTGTGAACCGTTTGCGACCCTGTAGGATCGTCGTCCAGAACAATAATTTTGGGGTTGGTGGTCATGGGTAGCGGATGGTGCGGTTAGTTCATTATGGCGTGAGAGAGGTGTGGGGGATAGGGCGTGGGGTGTGGAGTGTGGGGTGTAGAGCTTGCGGAGTCGCTTGAACGACTGGGACAATCGATCGGCAGAGGACGATCATAAGCCTGTTGGGTCTGCTGGGAGCAACACGTTTGGGTGAGAGCCACCATACAAAGGTATGACGTTTGATTGGGACAAAAACAAAGCAGATAGCAATCTATCCAAGCATGGTATTGGGTTTGAGGAAGCGAAGACGATTTTCGATGATCCGCTCTATGTTGACTTCTACGACCCCGACCACTCTAAGAAGGAAGAGCGGTATCTTAGAATTGGGGTGTCAAATCGAGGGCGGCTGTTGCTGGTTTCGTATAAGGAGAGAAGCAATATTATTCGCCTCATTAGTGCCAGAGAAGTTACCAGAGCTGAGCGGGAAGCCTATGAAGAAGGATAATCCAGACTTGGAAGATGAACTGCGTCCAGAATACGATCTGAAGAGTTTAAGCGTCAGATCGTTGGGTGCTGGACGAAAAAGCTTTGGCGGAACGATCATTCGGCTGGAACCTGATGTAGCAGCGATGTTTCCGAGTGCTGATGCTGTCAACGAAGCACTACGGTTTTTAATGAGAGCGACACGAGAACAGCAGTTTTCTGCATCTACCCCGCATCCTAACAAGCCTGTGGAGAGCGACTAAGGGCTATTTTGTATAGATTGCCTGATCACAGCTATTCCACATCATCGTTTGAGGCAGAGATAGCAAATGACGATCGGCATTTGGGTGTTGGGTGATCAGCTTTGGGCAGAGCAAGCAGCGTTGCAAAGTTGTGTGGAGGAGCGATCGCACACGCCAGTCATTTTGATCGAATCGCTGCATCATGTGCAGGAACGTCCCTATCATCTGCAAAAGCTGGTGCTGGTGTGGTCGGCAATGCGGCACTTCGCGGCAGAACTCAGGCAAGCCGGATGGACTGTCACCTATCAGCAGGCAGAGGACTTTTTAAAGCCCTTAAAAGCCTGGATTGAAACCTATCACATCACGGAACTGAGGGTGATGGTGCCGAACGATCGCCCGTTTGCTCGTTTCATCGAATCCTTCCAGCTCCCTTGCACCGTTACGTTGGTGCCGAACAATCACTTTATCTGGAGTGAGGCAGACTTTCGGAAATGGGCAGGCGATCGCAAACGCCTGGTGATGGAAGACTTCTACCGTGAAGGTCGTCGTCGCTGCAACATTCTGATGGCAGGGAAGCAGCCCGTTGGTGGTCGCTGGAACTTTGACCAGGAAAACCGCAAGCCGCCCAAAGGCAAACTAACGCTACCCGAAGCCCTCTGGTTTGAACCCGATGCCATCACGCAGGAAGTCATTACCTGGGTCAAGCAGAGCGATCGCTTCAAAACGAATCAGCAGTATTGGCAAAGCGAGCCGTTTCAATGGGCAGTCACGCGTGAGCAGGCGCTCCAGGTCTTGCAGTTTTTCATCACCATGCGGCTTTCTGATTTTGGACCTTATCAGGATGCGATGGTGACAGGTGAAGTGACGATGTGGCATGCGATGCTGTCGCCTTACCTTAATCTGGGACTGCTACAGCCGATCGAAGTCATTGAAGCCGCCGAGCAAGCGTACCTCGACCATCAAGACACCTGGAGCCTCAATAGTGTGGAAGGCTTCATTCGGCAGGTGTTGGGCTGGCGAGAGTACATGCACGGCATCTACACCTACATGAGCGACGACTATCCAGAGCGCAATTGGTTTCAGCATACCCAACCGCTCCCTGACTTTTACTGGACGGGCGACACGTCGATGAACTGCCTCCATCAAATTCTCACGCAGGTCAAGGAAACGGGCTATGCCCATCACATTCAACGCCTGATGGTGCTAAACAACTTTGCGCTCATTGCAGGCATTTCACCCCAGGCGATCGAAGATTGGTTCCATGCGGCGTTTGTGGATGCTTACGATTGGGTGATGCAAACGAACGTAATTGGCATGGGGCAATTTGCCGATGGAGGCGTGCTGGCATCCAAACCCTATGCTGCCTCTGCCAACTACATCAACAAAATGAGCAATTATTGTGGCAAGTGCGTCTACAATCCCAGAGCACGTACAGGTGAAAAAGCTTGCCCCTTCAATTTCTTCTACTGGGATTTTCTCGATCGCCACCGTGCCAAACTCACTACCCAGGGACGCATGAGCTTTATCCTCAAAAATCTCGACAAAATGGATTCAGAGGAACTGGAGACGATTCGGCAAGCGGCGATCGCGTGGCATGAAGGGGAACAAAGCGGCAAAAATAAGAGACAACAGTAGAAGTATGAGGTCAGTACCTGGGGTAGGCTGAATGCAAACTACCCTAAACGGGTACCATCAAAATTTCGTTCTCGCGTCAGAATAAGCATAATCCGATCGACCGTTTAAACAAGCATTAAGGGGCGATCGTTCAGCCTAAAGATGCTTCACTTCAACCAGGCAATGGAGGCTTTTAATGGCTTCTCAGCACGAAGAGACTGCTCAACAGAATCAGCCCACGACTCCTGTTCAACAAATGAATGGTCATGCAGAGATCAAACTAACGGCTGTACCCTCCGCACACACGCAAGCATCGGTTCTAGAAAATCTGAAGCAATTAAGGGAAAAGATTGCTCAGGAAGTGAGAGAGTTTGATCAAACAGATTTACCTGAAAACTTACAGACTGAGATCCCCAAAATTGCGGTTTTACTACAAAGAATTGAGCGCTTAGTGTTGGAATCTGAGCATCACAAAAAAATTGCTGGTTTAAATAGTTTGATCTGTTCACTTGAAGTTGCACTATCCTCTTTATTCCAGAAACGACTCAGCAAAGAGTTCACCCGGCAAATCCGACTTGATGTTGAAAAAGAGGTCATCAGGCATGAGCATTCACCAGCCATCGGATTGATCGTCAACCAATTCTTTTACATCTGGCATTCAAAGTCGGTACGGCTCAGCGTGATTTATGGCTTGTCCTGGTCATTCATTATTATCTTTGGCGGACTTTTTTCACTGGCGCTCATTCAATATGCCGCCTATAGTTCTAATGCTGATACTAGGGCAGTTGAAGCTGCCATTGATAAAAAGAATAAAGAAGTCGAAGAGCTTCGCACCCAAATAGAAACGCTAAGATCGCAAAAATCGTCTTCTATACTGTTGAATGCTGATAAGGTTGGAGTGACATCAGACCGCATCTTTGTTGCTAATGCTGCCACCATAACCGATCTGGAGCGAAGAGCGAGAGAGGCACAGGCGGATGCTCTGAGGATTGAAAGTCAGCAAGAAATTTCTCAGGTTACAAGACACCCTTCTTTATTACAAAACATCCTATCTAGCATCGATCTTGGAGTCTCAAAAACGCTTAGTCAAATCCTTTGGGTGGCAGCCGCAGGGACGTTAGGCAGTATTGTGAGCATTCTGATTCGTGTGATTGGTAAATCGTATGATCAAGAGGCGTATTGCGATCGGCTAACCCCTATCTTCATTGGCTTTTTCAAACCTGTTATTGGTGCGTCTTTTGGCGTTCTGTTCTTGTCATTTATCAACTCCGGTGTTGTCAGCACACCGCTTATCCCTGAAACGAGTAAGTCTCCTAATGCGGATGCTACTATCAAAGCGTCTGACAATCCGGAGACGAAAGCTGCTTTTTTTCTCTTCTCCGTAGCGTTTGTGGTTGGCTTCAGTGAACGGCTAGCGAAAGATACCATTACCAAACTAGAGGGTGGTAGTCAGGACGATAAAGAAGAATGCAAACCTGGCAACTCCCGTATTGTCATCATTCGCTCCAGTAAATCAGCAACCTGGAAGGGGCATAACCGACGAGGCGATGAACCTGACCAAACAGTTGCCTCCATCAAAGAAGACGAAAACGTTTAATACCAATTCCATGTGAACGTGCATAGAGATGTAGGTTGAGTTGAGTCAAACGTAGCTTGCTTCCCGCAGGGTAACCCAACAAAATTAGTCGCTCGTTGGGTTTCCCCTGTTCTACCCAACCTGCATTCTGTGCATCTTTAAAGAGAGTTGGTATAAGCTTAAAAAGCGTTTTATGTACTGCTCCTTCTAGTCTTCCTAAGTTGAACCTGAAACGAATTTGGGTTTGCTTTACACGCTTTAATAATGTTGTTCAATCTGGCTGGCACCTTCCCAATCTGGCTAATTTGGCTGTTGAGAATTTGAAATTCCTCATAGGTGTATTTTGCTTGAATGCCATTAATGATGCAGGTACAAACTACACGCGCTTGATTGCCTCGTCCGGCAGTACAGTCTTCAACATATTGAGCCACAACTTTTTTGGGATACGATGCCTGTGCATTAGCTGCTAGCGTTGTCGTTGCCAGGAAGAGCGCGGTTATAAAAGAGATAGGAAATAAGTGCATATTTAAAACAACCTCATTATAGAGAACAGAATAGGGAACAGATCTTATACCAGGCACTTGACACTGCGTTAGCTAAAAAAGTTCCAGCAAAGCAAATTTTAACAGTTTGTTTTAACAAACAATGTATTCTTAATCAGACTGTGAGCAAAGAAAATGTTGTGCATCGTTGGCAGGTTTGCAGTAGTTATTTATCCCTCAACCTACAGCGGTATTTAGAGGGTGTCTGAAAAGTGTCAAAGCAGTTGGTAATGGATCGAAAGGCAGAGGTTACGGTGAGTCATGCTGGCTTAACGTCGTGAACGATCCGTTTCATCCGCTCCTCATCCGCTGCTGACCATGCTTTTCAAACATCCTCTGAGCATATTTGACACTTGCTTGAGCACGTTTGATCTTTGGCTTGGGCAATGAGTGTTACTCATACAGACTTGACGGGAATACTGAGCGTGAATTGATGCTAAATGGCTCTCCTCTCGATCGAGCTTCACAGTTGTCCCAGGCAGACACAATTCCACGCGGCGGTTTCTTTTTTGGCGACTTGATCGCCATTTTTACTAATGGGTGTCGCTCTATCACCGCTGAATCTGGGCAGTTTAAGATCTGACCGCAAATGGCTTAACCTTTTATACTTCAGATTTTGCTCACATGGATTCGCTAGCCTTTTCCAATCGATCCAACAAAATTCTGCTTGTTTTTGCGATCGCGCTTGTCTACTATTTCACGGCGAAACTTGGGCAATATCTTGCGATTCCGCCTGGATTTATTACCCCTGTCTACCCCCCTTCTGGCATTGCACTTGCCGCCATATTGCTTGTGGGTTATCGAGCCTGGTTGGGTATTTGGCTTGGAGCGGTTGTAGCGGCAACGTGGCCTCTGTGGGCAAATACAGGCATTCTATCAATGTCGATCGCGTCCGGGGTTGGCATTGCTACAGGCTCAGTGTTACAGGCGTTGGTGGGTGCGTTTCTCATCAAACGCTTCATCGGGTCTTACCAAGCGTTTACCAATGCACCAAACGTCACTAAATTTACGGGTATTGAGCTTTTAAGCTGCATGGTGAGTCCGACGTTTGGTGCGACGACCATGCACTTTTGTGGCTTCATTGAGAGCAAAAACTACATCGTTAGCTGGTTAACGTTCTGGCTGGGCGATACTATTGGCGTTCTGGTTGTTGTCCCCCTGTTGTTGTTTTGGGTGGAGCATTGGTTGATCAAGCGAAACGATGCAGCCAATCAAACAACCGCTACGGCACGGCAGCCCGCACCGCCTCGATCGCCTCCGTTCACCCTGGAATTTATCATCTGGGCTTGCGTTCTATTAAGTGTAGCGACCGTTGCGTTTGGCTTTGGCTATCCGGTTGAATACTTGCTCATCCCCTTGCTAGTGTGGTCAGCCTTTCGGTCTGAGCAACGGTTTATTGCGATCGCGATCGTGTTGGTTTCGGCGCTGGCGATCGCGGGTGCTATCCGAGGCACGAGTTCATTCAATCGCAGCACCCTGAATGAATCCCTGCTGCTTTTGCAAGCCTTTATTGGCACCGTCACCGTGACAACCCTGATCCTTTCAGCCGTCATTATTGAGCGCGAACAGGTAAAAGCACGGCTAGAGCGAGCCAATGAAGAGCTAGAGTTTAAAGTGGAGGAACGGACAGCCGCCTTGAAGCAATCGAAAGAAACGGCTGAGGTTGCGAGTCGTGCCAAGAGTGACTTTCTGGCAAACATGAGCCATGAGCTTCGCACGCCGCTGAACGGCATTCTGGGCTATGCCCAAATCCTGAGTCGCGCTCAAAGTTGGGGCGAAAAAGAGCGCAAGGGGGTCAATATTGTCTATCAGTGTGGCTCCCACTTGTTAACGCTGATTAATGACATTTTGGATATTTCCAAAATTGAGGCACGCAAGCTGGAATTAGACCCTCATAAGGTGCATCTGCCTGCATTGTTACTGGGCATTGCTGAGATTTTGAGCATTCGCGCTGAGCAAAAAGGCATTGATTTTGTGTATCTACCTGATGTCAACCTTCCAGAAGGCATTGAAGTGGATGAGAAACGGATACGGCAGGTGTTGATCAATCTACTGGGCAATGCCGTCAAATTTACAGATGAGGGCATGGTCACGTTTAAGGTTGAACGGCTTGATTACGGTTCTCTCGTTGATCGATCGCCTTCTGAACCGTCAACCATCACTCTTCGGTTCCAGATCACCGATACGGGGATTGGGATGAGCCCTGAAGCATTAGAAAAAATCTTTCAACCCTTTGAACAGGTCAGCGACCAAAAACGAAATGCTGAAGGTACCGGGTTAGGTCTGGCGATTAGTCAGACGATCGTGCAACTGATGGGCAGTCACATTCAGGTGCAAAGTCAGTCTGGTGTGGGCAGTACCTTTTTCTTTGACGTGGCACTGCCGATCGCCACCGAATGGCAACAGGCGACAAACAATCCCGCCGAAGAGCAACTGATGGGTTATCAAGGAGAGCGGCAAACCCTACTGATCGTTGACGACAAATGGGAAAATCGCTCCGTGATTGTCAACTTACTGGAACCATTGGGCTTCACCGTGGTCGAAGCAGAAGACGGTCAGGATGGATTGACGAAAGCCATGCAAATCAGACCGAATCTCATCATCACCGATATTCTGATGCCCGTGATGGATGGCTACCAATTACTGCAACAGATTCGACAGTCTGAACAGCTTAAAACGGTGCCTGTCATTGTTTCCTCAGCGTCAGTTTCTAGCATGGATCAAAAGCAGAGCTTAGATGCGGGCGGCGATGATTTTCTGTCTAAACCTATGCAGGCAGATGGCTTGTTTCAAATGCTTCGCAAACACTTGCAGCTAACCTGGATTTATCAATCGGCTTCAGGCTATGGACAGAGGCAAGCATCCATGCCTTCATTAAACAAGCTCACTCCATCCATACCCCTGACGATGCCACCATCAGCCGATCTAGAGCAGTTGCTTCAGTTAGCCCAACAGGGGCGATTGAAAAAACTAACCGAGGTCGCGCTTGGTTTGGCACACCAGAATCCTGCATATATGCCTCTGACCCAGCAATTGCTTGAGTTGAGCAAGAGCTTTCAGGTTGCCAAACTGGAGGCGTTGATGCAGCAATTACTCGATGAAAGTACGCGTGCTGGAAGAGGTTGATCATGCAAGAAACTCCGTTAATTTTAGTGGTCGATGACACTCCAGCAAACCTGGCGGTGCTGGCAGAAGCGTTGGGTGACGCTGGCTTTGAGGTGGCGATCGCTACAGATGGAGAACGCGCCATCAAACAAGCCACCATGAGCCAGCCAGATTTAATTCTGCTGGATGTGATGATGCCGGGTATTGATGGCTTTGAAACCTGTCGTCGCCTCAAAGACTCTGCGTCAACCTGCGACATTCCGATTATTTTCATGACTGCCCTGTCGGATACTACCGATAAAGTGAGAGGCTTCAATCTCGGTGCGGTGGATTACGTCACCAAGCCTTTTCAAGAGGCAGAATTACTTGCCCGTGTCACCACTCAATTGAAATTGCGTCACCTGCATCAAACCTTAGAGCAACAGGTCGAACAACGCACTGCCGCACTCCAAACGGCTCTGGAACAAGTGCAGCAGTCGCAGGTGCAGTTAGTGCAATCAGAAAAGATGGCAGTGTTGGGGCAACTGGTAGCTGGGGTTGCCCACGAAATTAATAATCCCGTGAACTTCATTCATGGCAACCTTGCCCATGTGCAGGACTATGCCGACGATGTTTTATCGTTTATCGAGTTGTATCAACAGCATAGTGCTACGGCGGCTCCGGAGCTTCAAATGGCTGCCGCCAAACTTGATTTAGCGTTTATTCAAGAAGATTTGCCCAAAACCCTCTCGTCAATGAAGATGGGTACTCAGCGCATTTGCGAAATTGTACGATCGCTCCGCAACTTTTCTCGTCTGGATGAAGCCGACTGTAAAGCGGTCGATCTCCATGAAGGCATCAACAGCACGCTGTTAATTTTGCAACACCGATTCAAAAGCACCCCTGATCATCCAGAAATCCAGATCAGGCGAGAATACGGTCAGTTGCCACCTGTAGAATGCTATGCCGGATCGTTGAATCAGGTGTTTATGAATATTCTGGCAAATGCCATTGATGCCCTGGAAGAACTGAGCGCTAAACGACCCTATCAAGAAAACCAAAAGCATCCGAGTCAGATTACAATTCGGACAACGGCAATGGATGATCAATGGGTACAAATTGCGATCGTGGATAACGGTGCTGGTATTCCCAAAGAACTGCAAACGCGGATCTTTGAGCCATTCTTTACAACCAAAGCCATTGGCAAAGGCACGGGCATGGGCATGTCCATTAGCCATCAAATTATTACCGAAAAACATCAGGGTAAAGTCGCCTGTCTCTCGACACCGGGTCAAGGCACAGAATTTATTATTCAAATTCCCATACGGCAACAAACTCAGGACGAGTCAGGGCGCTAGGGGCTGTTATCAATGACGACTACACATGGCTTGCAGCAAGAGTTTCAGCCCTTGGTCTCGTATGTTGGGACGGGCGCAATCATGCTGATACCGCAAGATTTTGGAGCTGAATTGATGACGTGCCCTAGCAGAAAAATCGGTCGATCGAGGATTTGTACGAGAGCCTCTGGTGCAGAAACCAATCCTCGGCTAAAATGGAACGCATGCACTAATCTAAAGGTTGGTCGTTATGAATCTTTTTCGGCGAGTATGGGACTCATTTGGGTTTGAGGATCGCTACGACGAAACCGAGTATGAGTACGAGTATGAGGAGGAAGGCACCCCTTCCTATTACGCCTCGGAGGAATATAACGCGGCACAGCAAGCTGTTCCCCCTGCCAGTAACGTTGTTGGTATGCCCAACCGGAAGATGGCGCATACCGAAATGTTTCTCATGGAGCCTCGATCGTTTGAAGAAATGCCCCAGGCAGTCACAGCTCTGCGCGAACGGCGATCGATTATCCTCAACCTGAGCTTAATGGATGCTGATGCCGCCCAACGCTGCGTTGATTTTGTGGCAGGTGCAGCCTTTGCCATTGATGGGCATCAGGAACGCATTGGCGAACATATTTTTCTCTTCACGCCCAGCTTTGTGCAAATCAGCAGCTATCCTACGGGCATGCAACCCGTGATACCACAGCAGCGGATGCCCATGCCGACGACTCAAACCACCCCACCTGCGCCAGCATGGGGAAACATGACCCAGATGAGCTAACGCAGTCTGAGGAAATTTCTTTGATGGGTTTTCTGACGTGGCTGCTAAATAGGTGGAACAGGTAAAACCGCCGTAGGATGAGCTAGCGCTAGTGCAAACGATGAAAGTCTTAAAATTGGTACATCAGGGTTTTACCCAACCCATCCCCCGTTTGCTTACGGTTGGCAATCTAAAGTCTAACTGGAGTTACCTTCGTTGCTGAACCCAAGCTGCTATTCGCTCACCTTCTTTTAAGTTCTCCCTCTCGTAATAAAATACAAGACCTTCTCGCACAGTGACACTTTCAGCCACAATATAAAAAGGCAGCTTGACGATACTGCAACTTGTTCCAGCCTCTATACAATACACGATGTCTTCTGGTTCCAGAGCGATAAGCTTTCGTATTGATTCAATTTCATGAGTACTAACTCTGCGAAAGTTTGGAGAATTAAAGTCCGATGGTAGCGAAATGTATGAAACCGCTCTGAACTCTACCTCGACTTCGTGGTAATAGCAGAAATCGAAGCTACCAGTTACTAATAAATTGGCACTATCGTAAGACTGAATACGAAAATCAGTTGTGTTTGTCGTCTCTACAATTTCATTTATCCGGTTAAATTCGCTCATATCTTGTTTCGGTAAATAGCTTAATGATTTGTCTGAACATTTTTAGATAGGCTATCTTGCAAACTTTCAAGCATTTTAGTTAAGAAAGCCTTCAATGCCTTTGATATGAAATTTTACATCTCGACAAAATTTATCAGAAATATTTTCCATAAGTGCAGAAACTATTTTTTGCAGCATTAACCACTCGATAACCCCTTCTTCAAACTGAAGGATATATGTGTCGTTTTCACTATAGTAAAGGTCCCAAACAGTGCCCTCAATCTCAATTTGACCTTCACCTTGCCCATAGTTCAGTGGCTTACCGTTTAAAGTGGAAGGTATAAGTTTTGGAAGGTCTTCCATTGAACAAATATCTAGGTCATCACAACCCTCAATAATGATCTTCATACGGTTTGGAGTCAGGGTTGTTTCATTCTAGCGAGCAAGTGTGATTGGCAACGGATTCGTAGCGGATGAGACGGATAAATGATCTGGATAAATGAGCTGTAAATCGCGAATGAAGACATCTGTTTCATCCGTTTGCTATCTGTTGCCAGCGTTCTAGTAGCAGAATGAAATAGCCCTGGGTTTGGAGTACTTTGCCTCAAGCCGATCGTTCCCTGAAGCAGAAGTTCTGCGTGTTGTCTCGATTAAGGCTACAGAAATGGGCATCCTGAGGCAGTGACTGTTACAGAAGTGTGCGCTAGAGGGGAGCGATCGACCATGAATCAGCCAGCGATGCCTGTGCGTGAGAGCATTCGCGCGAAGCTGAAACAGATTTGGGGGTATGACGATTTTCGATCGCCGCAGGGAGAAATCGTCCAATGCCTGCTCGAACAACGGGATGCGCTGATCATCATGCCCACGGGCGGTGGCAAATCCATCTGCTTTCAATTGCCAGCATTAATGCAAACAGGGTTGACGATCGTCGTTTCGCCTCTGGTCGCGTTGATGGAGAATCAAGTGCAGGAACTTCGTCAGCGTCGTTTACCAGCCGCTTTACTGCACAGCGAATTGTCGAAACAGCAGCGCAAGCAAACGCTCTGGGCATTGGAGAATCAGAGCTTGCGGTTGCTCTACCTTTCGCCGGAAACACTACTGAGTGAGCCTGTCTGGGAGCGGTTGTGTCAACCAGATCTCAAGATCAACAGCCTCATTTTGGATGAAGCCCATTGCCTGGTGCAGTGGGGCGATACCTTCCGTCCCGCATATTATCGGCTAGGGATGGTGCGGTCAGCGTTGTTGAAGTCTAAGCCAAAAGGGACGAAGATCGCGATCGCTGCCTTCACTGCCACAGCAAATCCTGACGCACAGCAAACCATCCAGCGAGTGCTGCAACTCCAGCAGCCAGAGGTGTTTCGGCTCAACCCCTATCGCGCCAATTTGCACCTCAACGTGCAGGTAGTCTGGACACCGAGACAGCGACGACAACAGCTCCTCAAATTCATTCAAACGAAGCGAGAACAGGCAGGACTGGTCTACGTCCGCACGCGTCGGGATGGGGAAGCATTGGCAGCATGGCTTTTGCAGCAAGGCTTTCAGACAGCGGCATACCATGCAGGGCTAAGTCCCGATGAGCGACGGCAGATTGAAAAAGCCTGGTTGGGCTGCTCTACGCAGTTTGTGGTTTGTACGTGCGCGTTCGGCATGGGCATCGATAAGCCAGATTGTCGATGGGTGGTGCATTTTCACTCGCCGCTGTTGCTATCGGAATACGTGCAGGAAGTGGGACGCGCCGGACGAGATGGCAAACCAGCGATCGCCCTGACGTTGATTAGCGAAACAACGGGCTGGCTTGACCCAGAGGACAAACAGCGACGACAGTTTTTTATCCAACAGGCAAACAAGCAGCAGCGATCGGCGCAGGCACTCACCCACCAATTGCCTCCTCAAGGAAACGTCACCAGTGTTAGTAGACAATTTAAGAATGGCGCGATCGCCCTTTCCCTGCTCAACAGCACCGGACAACTCGACTGGTCAGATCCCTTCCATTACGTGATGCAGCCCGGAAACCTCCAGCAGGCAGGACAATCAAACGTCCAGGCTGCCAAACAGATGACCCATTACCTGAAGACAAAAGACTGTCGCTGGCGTTTTTTGCTGAATGCATTTGGATTTAATTCAGAGGCGCTGAATCGCTGTGGGCACTGCGATCGGTGCGATCGCTCAAAGATGTAGACCTCCGATTTTTTCAAAAATGGGAGATCTGAACCATTCAGGCAGCACGTTGTTTCATCAAGGCTTTCCGTGCCAAGACCAGGAGAACCCCGATCGCGGTGAAGATGGCTGCCAGGATATGGCTTTCTTTAGACGCAAAGGCGATGAGCACCACGTTAGAAACCAGCGCCAGGATTGGGACGATCGCAGGTACGCGAAAGCCGTCTGCATTCCCTTCGCGGCGTTTGATGATGAGCAGCGATAGATTGACCAAGCAGAACATGGCGAGAATGAGCGTCGCGGTGGTGCCTGCCAAAAATTGCAGAGTGCCTGACAGAGCCAGAAAAATGGCGATCGGCAGAATGACCACAATCGTGCGGTAGGGCGTGGCGCGTGTTGCATGGAGTTTGCTAAACCAGGCAGGCAGCAATCCATCGCGTGACATCCCAAAAAGTAACCGCGAAGCCGTAATAAAGTTGAGGAGCGCCGTATTCAGCACCGCAAAAAGGGCGATGAAGGTAAACACTACGCCTGGAAAATTGGGTTGGGCGCGACGTACCACATCCAGCAGCGGCGCGCCAGAGGCAGACAGATCGGCAGGGCTTAGAACTTGGGTTGCCAGCCAGGACACCAGGATATAGATGACTCCAGCAATCCCAAGCGCCAACAAAATGGCTCTGGGTACATTGCGCTCAGGATCTTTGACTTCTTCCGCCACATTCACAATGTCTTCAAAGCCAATGAAGGCGTAGAACGCAAGGGCTGCTCCTTGAAAAACAGCAACCCAACCGAAGGTCTGGGCACTGATGGCAGGAGCCACTCCAGCGACAGCAGTGCTACCCCCACTGATAAAGAGCGCTGACACAATGATCACGACCAGCAGCCCTGAAACCTCAAGCGTGGTACAAAAAATATTGAGGCTGGATGATTCCTGCATGCCTCGAAAGTTGATGAACGCCAGACCACAAAATAGCGCCAAGACCACTAACCAGGTTGGAAAGATGGGTGCAAAGGTAGTCAAATAGCCTGCAAACGCTTTGGAAAGGGTTGCCATTGAAACAATGCAGGTGCAAAACATAAGCCAACCGACAATAACGGAGAGCCAGTCAGTGCGAAAGGCTCGATGCACAAAGCACGCTACACCGCCACTCAGGGGGAATCGGCTCCCCAGTTCGGCATAGCTGAGGGCTGTGAGAGCCGCAACCGTCATGGCAACCAGAAACGATGCCCACACAAAGGCACCTGCCAGTCCAGCAATTTTGCCCACGACAGCATAAATGCCCGCGCCGAGAATATCACCCACGCCATAAATGACAAGCGTGGGCAGACCAAACACCCGCTTTAAAGAATCTGCTTCTTGAGTATCCATACGTGTTTGTTCAGTTGATTGATCCAATTATCATATTGAGTGAGCGACAGTATCTCAACGTTTAACAGCAACTAAGCACTGAAGTATCGCCGTTAGCAAAGGTTCTTAACCGGGTGGTCGTTAAACGGCTAGTCAACCTCAGACGCAAAGGCTTCTTCTAAATCAGGTTCTCTTTCAGATTTCGGCTCTTTGCCGTCTAGCAAGCAGCTTACGGTCATGTCGCCCATGACGTTGATGACGGTGCGGCAGCGATCGAGAAACCAGTCCACTGTAATCAAGAGCGCGATGTACTGCGTCGGCAATCCCACAGCCGTAAACACCAGCGTCATTGTGACTAAGCCCGCTTCTGGAATGCCCGCCGCGCCGACAGACGCAAAAATGGAGGTCAGAATGACGACAAACTGTTGTTCCAGATTGAGGTTTAGCCCGATCACCTGTGCGATGAACAGGGCGGACATTGCCTCATACAGTGCCGTGCCATCGTTGTTGAAGTTACTACCAACCAGCGCGCCCAACGAGGCAGACGATTCTCGCAACCCCACTTTTTCGAGCAACCCTCGAAAGGTGACGGGCATAGTTGCGACCGAAGAATCAGTAGAGAACGCTGTTAAGAACGCATCAATGCCCCCAGTTAGAAAAAGCCTGGGACTGACCCAGGAGCCGAAGTGAACGCGTATCAGGTAATAGCAGGTTTGTAGCGAGAGTGCGAGAACAACCGCGATGACAAAGGCGGCTAAGGCTTTAAAGGGAGAAAAGCCCTTCAGCGCGACGGTGCTGCCGACGATGCCAAACACCGCGATCGGCACCAGCATGATCACCCATGACAGAATCCGCACCACCGCTTCGAAGAGAATGGTAATGACGTGTTCCAGCGCTTGATAGCCTGTTTTCCCTTCTTCGATCTGTTGGGCTTTGATGGCGCGTAACACAATGCCAAATGACAGCGCCAAAACGATGAGCTGAATGACGTTATTGTCCACCAGCGGCTTAAGCACCGCATCGGGAACCCCACTGTCTACCAGTCCCCAGGGATCAAACTGCTTGTTGATGGCTTCCCCACTACCCGCCAGATTAATCTTTTCCCAGGTGCCGGGACGCAGCACGTTGGCAACCAGAAGCCCAATCAAAATAGCGGCTGTTGTGTTTGTGACCAGAAGAATAGCGAGACGACGACCCGATCGCCCAGGAATATTGGTGGTCAAAAAAGCGTGCAGCACAGCCAGAAGAATCAACGGTGTTGCCAGTGCCCGCAGTGCTTTGAGTACCAGCGTACAGGGCAGGGCGAGATCTTTAGCAATTTCGGCACTTTGGGGACTGGGGTTGCCAGCACCGAGAGCAATGCCCAGCACGACTGCCAGAACAAGCGCCACTAAAATCTGAAGGTAGAGCGGAATCGTTTTGCCAAACAGTCGTAATCCTTGCTCGTGATCACTCATGCTGATGTCCGGTAGGGCTAATCTCACTAGAATGCAGAACGGAGTCGATCAGCGTCAAGTGTCCGACCGTGTAACGCTTCAGGGCGTTGCATAACGTTACGGTTTGGGAGGCAGGGGAGTGGGGAGTGGGGAGTGGGGAGTAGGGAGTAGTTAAGAGTTTTGAGCTCAGAGATTTGAGTACAAGATTCAGCCTTCTGCCTTCTGCCTCCTGCCTTCTGCCTTCTGCCTTCATCTCTCATCCCTCCTCATATCAAAAGGATGATTGCACTTAGCTCGTTTTCTGACACACTAAAGCCGCAGTGGAATTGTTCAAACGTACATTATGTCAAAGCTTACACGTCGTCAGTTTGTCGTTTCAGCCGCGTTTGCCAGTGGGTTTGCCCTTGCAGTCCAGCCGATCGCCTCCAGTGCCATCATGACTGGTGCCGAAGGGTTGATCGCGGGTACGGTCAAAATTCCGGCGAAGGATGGCGACGTTACGGCTTACAGAGCAATGCCAGCAACGGGTGCAAACCTTCCGATCGTGCTGGTGATTCACGAAATTTTTGGCGTACATGCCCATATCGAGGATGTCTGTCGTCGCTTTGCCAAATTGGGGTATGTGGCGATCGCGCCTCAGTTGTTTACGCGGCAGGGCGATGTTCTCAAGCTCAGCAGCGTGGATGAAATTCGTCCCATTGTGGCGAAAGTGCCAGATGCCCAGGTGATGTCTGACCTCGACGCGACCGCAGCCTGGGCAGTGAAGAATGCGAAGGGAAATGCTGCAAAGCTAACAACCACAGGCTTTTGCTGGGGTGGGCGCATTGTGTGGCTCTACGCAGAGCACAATCCAAAAGTGAAAGCAGGTGTGGCGTGGTACGGACGGTTGGTTGGAGACAAGAATGCACTCATGCCGAAGTATCCGGTGGATGTTGCTGCGACGCTCAAGGTGCCTGTACTGGGGCTGTATGGCGGCAAGGATACGGGCATTCCCCTCGACACGGTGGAGCAAATGCGCGATCGGCTCAAGTCCAGCAGCAGCAAATCTGAAATTGTGGTCTATCCTGACGCACCCCACGCCTTTTTTGCCGACTACCGCCCCTCGTACCGCGAAGCCGATGCAAAGGATGGTTGGCAACGTTTGCAAGCATGGTTTAAGCAGCATGGCGTATAGGTGGCTGGCAGCATGGTTGCCTTTTCACTTCATTTTTAAACGCCCGATCAAACGCCAGGTTCACTGCTTTGGGGTGATGGCTCAATGCTATCGCCTCACCTTATTAGTATCCCTGCTCGAAACCAGTGAGCGAGGCAACCAAGATTAACGCCATAATAGGAGGCTGGTTGTTACTCAGATGCTTGCTGTCTGGACAGTTTCGATTGCTTTGCTTTCGTTAAACTATGTTTTTACCCTGGTTGACTGACAAATCTTTTTTGTAGGTTGGGTTGAACAACGTGAAACCCAACACCAGCCTTGATCTTGTTGGGTTACGCTAGCGCTAACCCAACCTACGCAAAAATTGGGGTTTTGAGAGTTTTGTCAGTCAATCAGGTTTTCACCTCAATTTTCGTAACCGCGATCGCCCGTCAGGTGCATGATGTCCCCCTCACCGCTTGAACCCGAACAGGTTCGCAGTCAGCTTGTCAAGGTCTATCGATCGCTGCCACCGCTAGAGCAAGTGATGGTGCAGTTGTTTTCGGTGATTTACGAGCCGATCAGCAGAAACTTACTGGTCAACTGTTGGAATTACCTTGGCGAACCGGAAAAAAGCGGAAAACATTTCTCTGCACCCTCGATCAAACCGTACATTGATCGCTTGATTGAGCTTCATGTTTTGGTGCAGCAAGGGAATACCGGACCGCAATGCAATCCGCTGTTAGCCGAAGTGGCGACTCGTGATGCGGTCAAAGCGAATCGGTTTGAGCGGCTGGTACAAGCAGTGCAGAAAGGGTTCCCGGTGCCCCGACGATGGAAAGATGGTCCCATTTCCTTTGGCACCGATCGCCAACTCATTCGGGAAATTCGAGTGGGCGTTTATCGCAAAGACATCAATTTCATCAACAAGCAATTAGACGATTACTACAAATACACCTATCAGAAAGACAAGCTTTCGATCGACGATATCTATGAGCGCATCTGCAACAATCCCTTCGATCCAGAGTGGTTTCGCACCCTGCCACCCGACCTTTATGACAATGCCCTCATCAGCATCCTCAATGGCTCAATGCTGACTCTCACGCCCGCCGATGCCGCTTTGTCACTGCTGGAGGAGGATGTTGCCAAGGCAGGGAGACGAAGCTCCATTCTGCAATTTGTGATTCTGAGCGAACATCTGCTGCTGCGTGGACGCTTGCCCGAAGCACAGGCGTTGCTTGAGCAAATTCCTGAGCCGTATCGCAACCAGGCGGCGGCGTTGTGGGGGCATCTCAATTTTTTGCAGGGGGATGATGCCACCGCGATCGCTCAGTACACGATCGCGCTGCAAGCGTTGAAGAAAGGCACTGGGAAGCGAAAAATCTATTTCCAGGCGTTGAGCGGCTTGTTTTTTATTCTGGCATTGCTTCGAGATGGGTCTGCCGATCGCCTCACGGAAGCGGCGGAATATGCCAGCATTGCAAGCCAGTCGAAAACCTGGTTGAGTCAGACCTACGCTGTTTTAGAGCGTCTCATCAAAGTGCAGCAGGGCGACCTTGCCCAAAAAAGCTGGGTGAGCAACATGCCGATCGCGCCCTACACCGTTGGCAACAGCCTGGAAACGCTGATCGCCTGTCTGTGCCTCTACTGGGTGGATGTGGATCAGGCGAAAAAGCACCTCTCAAGGCTGCTGGAGCCGTTTTACGAAGCCGCAGAGTCTTCTGGCTATCTGTGGCTTGCCAAGACGGCTGGAGATTTGCTTGCCAAACTTAAACCGCGTAGTCCCTACGTCAAGCAGTCAGCCGCGTTATTGCCCGACAGTAAACTGCGATCGCTCGTAGACCTGATCGAACCCCAGGAAGCGTGGGAACTCAGCCTGAAAGCGTTGTCCCAATTGCAAAAAGACCAGCCTCAGGTGACGGCAAAAGGGGAAACCACTCAACGCCTTGCCTGGTTCGTGACGTTCTATCCCAAAACGGGCTGTGTGCTGATGCCGCGTGAGCAAACCCTCAACGCCAAAGGAGAATGGAGTAAAGGTCGCCCGATCGCCCTCAAGCGCCTCAAAAGCAATCCGGACGAGTTCAGCTACCTGACTCCTCAAGATCAGCGCATTTGTGCCCAGATCAAAACCTATAACTATGGCTGGGGCAACAAAACGGATTACACCTTTACCGACAAGGCGATCGCGCTCCTCGTTGGGCATCCCCACGTTTTTTGGGAAGATGCGCCCACCACTCGAATTGAGGTCGTGAAAGGCGAACCCGAACTGCTGGTGAAAAAAGGCAAAGACGATCAACTCACGCTGCAACTGTCGCCAGAGATTAAAGACACCAAAGAAGTGCTAACGGTCAAGGAAAGCCCCACCCGGCTTAAGGTCATCGACATCACCCCAGAGCACCGTCGCATTGCCGAAGTGCTGGGTCTGCAAAATCGGCTGGATGTCCCGGCAGCAGCAAAAGAGCGCGTTCTGGCTGCCATTAATGCTGTCTCCAGCATTGTCACCGTCCATTCGGATATTGGTGGCGGTGTGGCAACCGAGGAAGTCCCGTCTGATCCCAAGCCCCATGTGCACCTCTTGCCTGCCAGCACGGGCTTAAAAGTCGCGGTGCTGGCGCGTCCTTTTGCCAATGCGGGTCCCTATTATCGTCCGGGTACAGGTGGCGAAACGGTCATCGCCGAAGTAGACGGCAAGCGCTTACAAACGACTCGCAACCTGCGGGAAGAGAAGAAGCTGGCAAATGCCGCGATCGCCGATTGCCCCACCTTTTCACAACACGACAAGCAAGATAACGAATGGCTGATTGATGATCCGGAAGCCTGCCTGGAACTGCTGCTGGAACTACATGCGTTGGGCGATCGCATCGTCATCGAACATCCCGAAGGCGAAAAATTCCGCGTCAGCCATCAGGCAACGCTGAGGGATTTCCGGCTCAACATCAAGCGACAAAACGATTGGTTTGCCACCGAGGGCGAACTGAAGGTCAGCGATGATCTGGTGCTGGATATGCAGCAACTCATGCAACTGCTAGAGCAAACCCCCGGGCGCTTTATTCCGCTGGCAGACGGGCAATTTCTCGCGCTGACGCAAGAATTTCGCAAACGCCTGGATGAACTGCGTGCCTTTTCGGAGCGATCGGGCAAAGGCGTGCGGCTGCATCCCCTGGCGGCTCTGGCGGTCGAAGACTGGATGGAAGAAGTTGGGGATCTCAAAGCCGACAAACACTGGAAAGCGCACATCCAGCGGCTCAAGGAGATTCAAAACTTTGATCCCCAGTTACCATCCACCCTGCAAGCCGACCTGCGCGATTACCAGATCGATGGCTTCCGCTGGCTGGCGCGGTTGGCGCATTGGGGCGTGGGAGCCTGTCTCGCCGACGATATGGGCTTGGGCAAGACGATTCAGGGCTTAGCCGTCATTCTCACCCGCGCGCCCGAAGGTCCTACCCTCATCGTGGCTCCCACCTCGGTCTGTATGAACTGGATGGCGGAAGCTCAGCGGTTTGCGCCCACGCTCAACGCGATCCAGTTTGGAGCGGGCGATCGCCAGAAAGTCCTGGATCAACTGCAACCCTTCGATCTATTGGTGTGCAGTTACGGACTATTGCAGCAAGAAGAGGTCGCCGAAAAACTCGCCAAGGTGCAATGGCAAACGATCGTCCTGGATGAAGCGCAATCCATCAAAAACTTTGCCACCAAGCGATCGCAAGCCGCGATGAATTTACAGGGCGGATTCAAGCTGCTGACGACAGGCACCCCAATTGAAAACCATTTGGGCGAACTGTGGAACCTCTTTCGTTTCATTAATCCCGGCTTACTGGGATCGCTGGAAAGCTTTAATCAGCGCTTTGCCACCCCGATCGAGCGGTATGGCGATCGACAGGCACGGCATCAGTTGAAAAAATTGATCCAGCCCTTCATTCTGCGGCGTACCAAAAATCAAGTGCTGGAGGAATTGCCCTCACGCACCGAAATTCTGCTGCAAGTGGAACTCAGCCGCGAAGAACTCGCCTTTTACGAAGCCCTCCGCCGCGACGCGATCGCTAAACTTTCTGACAGCGATGCTACCGCAGGCGCAAAACATCTGCAAGTGCTGGCAGAAATCATGCGCTTGCGCCGAGCCTGCTGCAATCCTCGCTTGGTGAAACCAGAACTCGCCTTACCCAGTGCGAAACTACAACTCTTTGGCGAAGTGCTGACGGAACTATTGGAAAACAAACACAAAGCGCTCGTCTTCAGTCAATTTGTGGATCATCTGCACATTATTCGAGACTACCTGGATACTCAAAAAATCTCCTACCAGTATTTGGATGGCAGTACCCCAATGGCAGAACGCAAAAAGCGGGTTAATGCGTTCCAGGCGGGCGAAGGCGATGTCTTCCTCATCAGCCTCAAAGCAGGCGGCACAGGACTCAACCTCACCGCTGCCGATTACGTGATTCACATGGATCCCTGGTGGAACCCTGCTGTGGAAGATCAGGCAAGCGATCGCGCCCATCGTATCGGGCAACAGCGCCCCGTCACCATTTATCGCCTGGTGGCAAAAGGCACGATCGAAGAAAAAATTGTCGATCTGCACCAGCACAAACGTGACCTCGCCGATAGTTTGCTGGAAGGCACCGAAATGAGCGGCAAAGTCTCCACCGATGAATTGCTGCGGCTCATTGCTGAAAGCTAATTAGGGTTTCTAGAAGTGTGTGGTTCTGGTGTAGGGCAGAAGGCAGAGGGCAGAGGGCAGAAGGGCAAAGAGCGGTAAGCATTCTCAGCGATTAGCCTGGATTATTCATGAGGGGTGGCGCAAGCTGGAAAAGGGAAACCAATGTGGACAAATAGGAATTCAGCTTGAACTCAACCGTGAGCTAGGTAGCGAAAAAATGAAAAAGAACGATCGCAAAGGGCGAGAAGAGTCGGGAATTGAGGTCAATGGACACACTACTCCTACAGTAAGACTCAAATTAGCCCCAAGACAGCCCCTTCGCTGACACTAATCGCTGGGTAATTTGACGCAATTCTTGAGCAAATGGACAATAAGCGGCTAACTCGACCAAGACGCGCCGTGCCGAGACTCTAACTCTGGCGGCGCCTTTGATCAACAGGGCTTGTAAGCGTGGGACTTGAGCAGTAGCAAATTGGGTTCCTTTAGCGGCGTGGCGAATTGCCAGCAAGAGAATGTAAGCGGCTTGTGAGAGCAGTAAGCGAAATTGGTTGGCAATGAACGTGTGACCACTGAGGCGGTCGGCTTGGATGCCCAGCTTGAATTCTTTGATGCGATGCTCACTATCGGCACCTCGTTGCACATAAAAGTCGTCATCCAGGCTTTGGGCTTCCCCCTCCAGATTGGTTAAGACAAAGCGTGGGTTCGCTCCTTTGGGCAACCATTCCGCCTTCATCACCAACCGTCGCGGCGCTTGCCAACTGGCAGCGGCATAGTAGACATCATCAAACAAGCGAGCTTTGGCTCCAGTTTGGCAGAATTGCAAGCGTGCCCGTTCGAGCCGGTCAGCTATCTTGCTCGCGGTCACCGGCTTACGAGCAAAGCCAATGGCATAGCCGACTCCAGCACGCTCACACACCTGCAAGATTTCGGGCAAGGCAAAGCCCGCATCGGCTCTGAGGATGAGCCGAACACCGGGAAAGGCTCGTTTCAAGCGCCAGAACAACCAGCGCAAAATGCCTGCCACCCCTTTGCCCGGATGACTATTGCCCGCTCGCAGTTGCAACACCAACGGATAGCCGCTCTTGGCTTCATTGATTAACACCGGGAAGTACATGGGCTGCTCATAGTAGCCGTGAAAACAACTCAACTGCTGTTGCCCGTGGGTCGGGTCATCCCAGCCATCAATATCCAACACGATTTCGTCGGGTGTCTGTGGGTGTTGCGCGATAAACCCATCAACCATCCGGCTTCGCATCTGCGAGACTTCTTGCGTGCCCACATGGTTTTCTAGTCGAGTTATCGTCGGTTGACTAGCTAGATGGTCTTGATTGGCAAACGGCAAACGGTCACAGGCAAGTTTGTAAATTGGGTCATGCCGCAGCTCATTGCTGTCATTGGCATCTTCGTAGCCCCCGACGATTTGATACACCCGTTGACTCACTAACTGAGGCAGACTACGAGTAGTTTTATGCGGGTCGCGCCACTCCTTGATCCACTCGGCGATGCCCTGGCAAACCTGCATCTGCTCTTCGGCTTGTCGAGCCCGTAAGATCCCTGCATCCGAACTCAATTCCAGATCCGAAAAGCGAACCACTAGAGACCGATGTGAATAAAAAGCGTAGGGCAAGTCTGAATTACACTCTGTCATGGCAAAATAGAGCTACGAAAAAATGTTAGAGAGCTTGATTCTATTCGGTTTCAAGCTCTTTTTCTCATCCTGATTTTGCCCCTTCGTGAATAATCCAGGTTAGGGCACACAGCTAAGGAGATTTCGAGTGACCGACCTACCCGCTACCTGCGACAGCTATAGCCTTTACAGTCGCTTTGCGTCCACTATCTAGCTACATAAGTTACCTTCTGCCTCCTGCCTCCTGAATGCTGCTGTACGTCAACAAGGTTCCACTCTGCGATCGCCCAGTTCATTCTGACGTTCTCACACCCAGCGACGAAACGCTTTTAGAGTTCGGCTCCGTCCGTCTGCTTGACTGCGTTCTAGAAACTGAGCAATGCCATCCAGAAGGGGAAACTGGGGGAAATGAGGACTGGTATTCACATCGTGATACTGCCCATTCTGCAAAACACTCATGCGTAATCGCCCGTCTTCAAACCGCCACAGTTCCGGTACACCGAGCGCTTGATAGGCATCCAGTCCCGTTTTGGAGGTGACATCCACTTCGATCGCCAAATCGGGAGGCGGATCAACGGTCAAATCAATGCGTCGCTTTCCAATCATCACCGCATGATTCTCGATGTAGAAGCATTGGTCAGGCTCGATTCCCTTGGTTAGATCCTGCCGCTTAAAGGTCGTTGAACCAAAACATTCATTATCAAGATCCAGTTCTTCCAGCAGGATTTTTACCATATCGCCGATTAACTCTTTATCGACCTCATGTTCTGGTAAAGGCATCCGAATCTCTAACACTCCATCGCTGTAGGCAATGCGACAAGCCCGTTTATCCCCCAGTTCATCCAGAATCGCTTCAAATTCGCTCCAGCTAATCTCTTGGAGTTTGATTCTCTGACCTGGATCAACAAGCAGTTGCCGAAGCTGAAGCGTGACCATAACGGCTTACCCGTAAAGGATGATGGATTCTACAGTGAGTCGATCGCACTCATTCCAGCCGTTGCAGCGGCGTAAGCTTGGGATCGACAATTTTCTGCCCCATGCCCGTAAATTTCACCGCCAGACAGATTTTATTCCCCGCTCCAAAAATGTGCGTCACCTGACCCTGCCCAAACGCTTTGTGAACGACGCGATCGCCCACTGTCCAGTCATCTTCATGAGTATCTGGCAGCGAGGCAGTCTCGGTCGTGACGCTGCGGGCAGAAGCCGTGGTGCCTTTCGTCCAGCGGGTGGGAATCGCCGTCGCCACATTGGTTTGCAGCATCTCGCGGGGTAGCTCGGCGAGAAATAAGGACGGGCTGGCAGGTTCTCGATTGCCGTACAGTCGTCGTTCTCGCGCATAGGAGATAAACAGCCGCTCCTGGGCGCGAGTAATGCCCACGTAGCAAAGACGACGCTCTTCTTCCAGTGCGGCGGGATCGTCGAGAGAGCGGTAGCTGGGGAAGAGTCCCTGCTCCAGACCTACCATGAACACTACTGGAAACTCCAATCCCTTGGAGGAATGGAGCGTCATCAGCGAAACTCGCGTCGCATCTTCTTCCAGGTTATCCAAATCCGAGGCTAAGGACGCACTGGCGAGGAATCCGCTCAGGCTGGGATCGTCGGTGTTTTGCTCTTGAAATTGCAGCACCGCGTTGTAGAGTTCGCCCACGTTTTGCAGACGCTCCTCGGCTTCATCGGTGCCCTGGGTTTTCAAATCCTGCACGTAGCCCGAATCTTCCATGATGCCCTGAACGATTTCGTTGGCAGGGATTGCGTCGAGCTGCGATCGCCATTTTTGCAGCATTTGCACAAAGCTCAGCACACCCTTAGAGGAACGTCCTGCCAGCGTTTTCACTGACGTTTCGTCCACCAAAATTTCCCACAGCGGTTGTCCTAACTCCTGGGAGGCTCTGACAAGGGAATCGATCGTCGCTTTCCCGATCCCGCGTCGAGGGGTATTGATCACCCGTAGCAGGCTCACCGTATCGGCAGGGTTGGCGATCGCCCGCAAGTAGCCCAGCACGTCTTTGATTTCTTTGCGATCGTAAAACCGTAGCCCACCCACAATTTTGTAGGGCACATCCTGCTTGACCAGCACTTCTTCCAGCGCACGAGATTGGGCGTTAGTGCGATAGAGGATGGCAAACTTGCCCCAATGCAGTTCGGGATATTTGGTCTCCATTGAGCGGATCTGCTGCACCACAAATTCTGCTTCAGCCACTTCATCATCGGCGCGATAGCAGAAGATGGGTTCACCGCTGCCCCGCGTGGGTTTCAATACTTTGTCGATGCGCTCGGTGTTGTTTTCAATCAGTTGATTGGCAACCGCGAGAATATTTTCGGTCGATCGATAGTTTTCCTCTAGCTTGACCATTGTGCGGGTGTCGTCATCCGGCAGACGATCGCCAAAGTCCTTCTGAAAGCCCATCAGAATGGTAAAGTCGGCGGCGCGGAAGGAGTAAATCGACTGATCCGCATCGCCCACCACAAAGACCGATCGATACTCCCATTGGTCAAACAATCGCGTCTCTTCGCTATTCGTCACCAGCAGGCGAATCAGGTCGTACTGCGTCCGGTTGGTGTCCTGGTACTCATCCACGAGAATGTGGCGAAAGCGGTTGTGCCAATAAGCCCGCACCTGCTCATTCTGGCGAAACAGGCGTACAGGCATCAAAATCAGGTCGTCAAAATCCAGCGCATTATTCGCCACCAGCGCATCCTGGTACATGCTGTAAACGTTCGCAATCACCCGTCCGCGATAGTTTTGCTGCTCGCGCTCCAGGTCTTGCGGCGACCAACTCTGGTTTTTGGCGTTGCTAATGGCAAAGCGCACCGATCGGGGATCAAACTTCTTATCATCCAGATTCAACTGGTTCGTCACAATGTCCTTCACTAGGCTTTGTGCATCTGACTCATCAAAAATGGAAAAGTTGCGGTTCCAACGCCGACCTTTCTCATCCTGAAATTTTTCAATGTCAAACCGCAGAATCCGTGAACAAAGGGCATGAAAGGTGCCAATCCACAGCTCTTTCGTGATGGTTTTGTAGACCTTTGCCTTCAGCTTTGTCTGCTCATAAGGCGCGAGGGACTCTAACGGCTTCCCAAACTGGCTGTAAGACTCACGATCGGCAAAGAGCTTTTCAATCCGCTCCTTCATCTCCCTGGCAGCTTTATTGGTAAACGTCACCGCCAGAATGTTCTCCGGATCAACGCGATGGGTCAGCACCAGGTTGGCAATGCGATACGTCAGCGCACGCGTTTTACCAGAGCCAGCCCCTGCAACAACCAATAAGGGACCACAATAATGCTCAACAGCCTGTCGTTGCGACGGGTTGAGATGGCTAAGAAAATCTTTCGTTTGAGTCATGAAAAAATCGTGCGATCGAAGAGCCAATAGCAGGTACGTTGCTCCTCTAAAGGGTATCGCATCCCACGCGATCGCGTTAGCAGGAGTGGGGAATAGGGAGTAGGGAGTGGGGAGTGGGAGGAAAGGCTAAAGGCTAAAGGATGAAGTATAAAAACTTAGCCTTTAGCCTTCTGCCTTCTGCCCTCTGCCTCCTGCCTTCTGATTTTTATCCTTTAGCCTTCATCCTTCATCCTTCATCCCTCATCCCTCATCCCTCATCCCTCATCCCTCCGCCCCCTCCGCTCCCTCCGCTTCACCCCTCACCCCTCTCCCCTCTCTCCTCACCCCTCACCCCCCTCCCTTGTCTTCAAAATCAAGTGGAAGCCTACAGGTAGGAACGGTATCATCAACGAATAAACTTCTGTCTGCGTTCAATTCGGTTTTGCCTCAGGGCATTCTGTAACTTTGCTTACTTCTTCCTATTTGTTGGCGGCTTCAGATATAAGTCCTCTTTTGGGAGATGTGCGAGTGGATGTGGCGGCGCTGGTGCTGATGCTGCTGCTCTCCGCTTTTTTCTCTGGCTCAGAAACGACCATCACAGCGTTAGATAATCTGAAGCTCAAGGCGTTGATCAAAGAGCAGGGCGATCCCAGTCGTCTCTTCACGTTAGTGCTGAACAATCGACGGCGTTTTATCACCACGCTGCTTGTCGGCAATACGCTGGTCAACAACTTTTCTGCCATTCTGACGAGTAATTTATTTAGCCTGTGGTTTGGGAACCAGTCGATCGGGCTTGCCACCTTTGTAGTGACGTTTTTGACACTCACGTTTGGCGAAATTGTGCCCAAGTCGCTGGCAATCAACAACGTCATGCCGATTTTTACGCTGGTAGTGCAGCCCATCTACTGGCTCACCAGATTGTTGTCGCTGCTGGGTGTGGTGCAACTGTTCGAGAAGATTACCCAATCCGCTATTCGGACGTTTCAGGGCGAAGTCGTCCAACAAGGCGAATCGCTGCAAGATTTGGAATTGATGATTGAGATTTTGGGCGGTAAGGGGCAGCTTGACCTCGATCAGCATCAGATGTTGAACAAGGCACTGATGCTCGATCGCCTGAGCGTCAGAGAAGTCGTCAAACCTCGGATCGATATGCGAACCATCTCAAGGGAAGCCACCCTGCAAGATCTGGTGGCGCTGTGCCTGGAAACAGGCTATTCGCGGATTCCCGTACAGGAAGAGTCAAAAGATGAAATTGTCGGCATTGTGAACCTCAAGCGGGCGTTGCAGCAACTCAATCAGTTGCGTCAAGAAGGACAAACCAGTGGGGTTGTCACGCTGGCAATGGTGCCACCCTTTTACGTGCCCGATACCAAGCGCGTAGCCGATATGCTCAAGGAAATGCTGCAACAACGCCTGCACATGGCGATCGTCGTGGATGAGTACGGCGGCACTGTAGGACTGGTGACGCTAGAAGACATTCTGGAAGAACTGGTCGGCGAAATCTACGACGAAAGCGACCTCCCCCACCGCGCCAGCCTCACCCGCAATGTGACAGCTACCAATCGAGAGCGCAGTAGTCGGGTATCTCCGTCATAAAAAGGCAGAAGGCAGAGGGCAGAAGGCAGAAGGCAAAGGAGTTTTTGGTTTTTAGTTTTTAGAAGGAGTCAGGAAAGATTCATGCACTAACAACCAACAACTAACAACTAACAACTCCTAAGCTGACCGCTGACCACTATCTCACGCTGCAACAAACTGGCTTAACTCTTCGGGCGCTAAATGCGGGTGGACGACTTGACCATCTTTGAACCAGATCACGCGGTTGGTACGTCGAGCAACATCGGCTTCATGCGTCACCATTACCACCGTAATTCCACTAACGTTGAGTTCCGTAAAAATGTTGAGGATTTCAACTGTGGTGTGAGAATCCAGCGCGCCCGTTGGTTCATCTGCCAGCAACACGACTGGACGGTTGACGATCGCCCGTGCAATGGCAACCCGCTGCTGCTGTCCACCCGATAGCTGAAACGGTTTGTTGTTCATCCGGTTCGCCAACCCTACACGAGTCAACGCTTCCACTGCCCGATCGCGCCGTTCTCGATCGGGCACATTGGCATATACCATCGGCAGCATCACGTTTTCGATCGCTGATAGCTGCGGCAGGAGATGAAACTGCTGAAACACAAACCCCAGCTTCCGATTCCGCACATGAGCCAGCGTCGTATCGTCCAACTGAGCGACATCTTCACCATCCAGGTAGTAATGCCCCTCGGTCGGACGATCGAGACAGCCAATCACATTCATCATCGTGGATTTGCCCGAACCCGACGCACCCATAATGGCGCAATACTCCCCCTGCTCGATCGTCAAATCCACGCCCGCCAGCGCCTGCACTTCTGTTTCACCAGAGCCGTAGATTTTGTAAATGTCTTCAAGCCGAATAATGGTGGAGGTAGGCATAGGGGGGAAGGGGGAAAGGGGGCAAGGGGGAAAGGCTAGGCAGAAGGCAGGAGGCAGAGGGCAGAAGGAATAGGGATGAGGGATGAAGGCTGGAGTTTTGAGTTTTGAGTTGAACCAGTTGTTAGTTGTATAGCCCGTCAAGCCTTTCAGTCATTCAGGGAAGGATATTCAAGAAAAGTTGTTAGTTTCTGAGCTGTTCCTGACTCCTTCTAAGGACTAAAAGCCAAAAACTTCCTTGCCTTCTGCCCTCTGCCCTCTGCCTTCTGCCTTCTGCCTTCTAACAACCAACAACTAACAACTTCCCACTAAGTGCTTCTCAACGCCACGATCGGGTCGAGTTTCGCGGCTTGTCGGGCAGGAACGACACCGAAGAATAAGCCGATGCCGCCTGAAACTCCGACAGCAAGGACGATCGCCATTGGTGAAACGCTGGCTTTGAGGGGGGTGACCGCACCGACCGCGAGAATGCCGCTGATGCCGATCGTCGTTCCTAACAAGCCACCAGCAGCGGAGAGAATGACGGCTTCAATCATGAATTGAATCAAAATATCTCGCCGGGAAGCGCCGATCGCTTTGCGTAAACCGATTTCCTGGGTGCGTTCGGTGACGGAAACGAGCATGATGTTCATGATGCCGATGCCGCCTACCAGAAGCGAAATTCCGGCGATCGCGGCGAGCATTGCGGTTAAGCCGCCCGTAATGGTGTCCACGATCGTCAGCACATCTTTTTGCGTTTGCACCTGAAAGTCGTCACTATCCACAATCTTGTGCCGTAGCCGCAATAAATTCGTGATTTGAAACTGAGCCGCACGAATATTGGTTTCATTCTTCGCTGAAATGGAAATCACAGTGACATCCAAACCGTAGGGCGAGGTGCGTCCAGTGAGGCGATAGGCATGGGTTGTAATCGGCATGTAGGCGGTATTGTCCTGGTTACTGCCTAAAAATGACCCTTTTGCCTGCAACACGCCGATGACCTGAAAGCTGGTGCCTTGAATGCGAATCTGCTGCCCAATGGGATCACCATTACCAAAGAAGCGACTGGCTAAATCCGATCCTAACGCCACTACTTGCGTGTCTCGCTTGACATCTTGCTCACTGAGAAAGCGCCCTTTCGCCATATCAAAGCTTCGCACCGACAGAAATTCAGGCGTAGTACCCACCACCGACGCACTCGTATTGAGGTTTTTGTACACGATCGTCATCTGACTCTGGCGCTGGGGCGCAACTTCTTTGATGGACGGCACCTGCACTGCGATCGCCTTGGCATCTTCCAGCACCAGCGTTTTAGGCACATCCGAAACCCGGCTGCGAGCCTCAGGGTTGCCTGGTGAAACAAACAGTACATTGGGTCCCAGCGACTCAAACTGCTCGGATGCCAGCTTTTGAGCACCCTGCCCAATACCCACCATCGCGATCACCGATGCATTGCCAATCACAATGCCCAGCATCGTCAGCACGCTTCGGAGTTTATTTGCAGTCAGCGTTTTGACTGCCATTTTGCCGCTTTCGAGTAAATCCATAGGGGGGAGGAAAGGATAAAGGATGAAGGCTAAGTTTTTTAGCCTTTAGCATTTAGACTTAGGAGATTTCTAGCAAACAAAATACCCGTAGGGGCAGGTTTGACGCGAATATGATCGGCTAGAGGCAACGATCCTGGCAAAACCTGCCCCCTACCAAGCGGTACATTTTTTATTGAAAATCTCCTTATTTCTGATTCACGCCTTGCGTGATGTTTTCGAGCTTCTGACCTTCCGGTAGCTCAACGAAGACTTGTTTGCCGGGTTGAACACCGCTCAAAATTTGAGTTTCGTTGCCGATCGTGGCACCCACGACAACCGATTGAAATTTGGGTTTTTGCTGAGCATCGGGAACCAATACGCCCGTCTGCCCTTTGTCGGTGACGATCGCCACCGTTGGCACCATCAGCGCTTGTTTGAGTTGCTTACCCAAAAAGATCAGGTCGATGTCTTTCATACCCGATCGCAGCAGATCTTTGCCCGTGTCGAGTTTGACCCAGACGGCAAAGGTGACGACTCCTTTTTGGGTGGCATCTTCCTCTTCAGCCTTGGGCGAAATTCGTTGCACCGTGCCTTTAAAGGTCTGGTCGGGATAGGCTCCGGCTCGAATTTCAACGGACTGCCCTAACCGGATTTGAGAGATGTCTACTTCTGGCACCTTAGCTTTCACCTCCAGATCGCTGGCAAGATTGGCGACATAGGTTGCAGAGGAGGTGCTAGAGGCAAAGCTGGTAGGGGCAACAAAGGCACCCACTTCTGCGCCTGTTTGCGTGATGACCCCATCAAAAGGGGCACGAATGACGGCATCATCAAGCTGCACGTCGATTTTATCCACGCTTGCCTGAGCTGCCTGTACCTGTGCGGCGGCTTGCTCCACTTCTTGAATGCGGGCACCATTTTTCTGCTGGTCAAATTGCTGCAAAAGGCTGTTGTAGCCCGCTTTTGCCTGCTCTAGATTCGCTCTAGCGCTTTGTTCTTCATTCAGCACTTCGTCGAGCTTATCGCGGCTAATCGCGCCATCGGTGGCGAGTTCGCGGTTTCGCTGCGATCGCTGCAAGGCTAAATCTAACCGAGTTTGGGCAGAGGTAATTTGCGCCTTTGCCTGGTTCGCACTTGCCTGCGCCTGAGCGATCGCTTCGGGACGGTTGCCTGCTCGTAAGAGTGAGAGGTTTGCCTGTGCCTTCGCCAGTTCTGCCTGTGCCTGGGCACGATCGGCTTGCAGTTCTCTGGTTTCCATCCGGGCGACGATCTGCCCCTGCTTGACGCGATCGCCCCGTTGCACCAACAGCGCTTCTAGCCGACCAGCGGTTTTGGGGTTCAGGTTTAGTTCTTTCACCGCCTGCACCTCGCCATTCGCCGTAATGCGGGCAGTCGTATCTTTTGCCTGTACAGGCACCGTTAATTCACTCAAAGGCTGCTTCGGTGCGGATTGACGCATCAGTGGCATCGCGACGGCAGCGAGACCGACCAGACTGGCTGCGACCAGTCCCACCATCCAGGGAGTTGACTTGGTAACTTTGCCAAAAGAACGTTGCATGGGAGGAAGAGGGTTTAAAGGGAGAGGAGGCGTGGTTGACTGCGATCGTGACAAAGAAGCGTGAGACTGAAGACCTGGAACAGAAGACTTGAAACACTTAATCGAAACAAGCGCTTAGATGCTTTCTAAAGCGGAATCTAGCTGTAGTGCGAGCGTCTCGCTCGCGTTGCGGACAGGATGCCCTATATGAAAAAGGTAATTTATGGCTAGAAGTTTCCTTGATAGCCCACGACGATCAGCGAACCTGGCTCGGCTCATCGATCGCCATTTGTAAGTGTCGAGCCTGCTGCTCCCAGCGCTCCATCATCAAAGGCAGTTCTTGCTCTAGAAAAGCATGCACCGCGTGCATTTCTTCTAACCGTTGACGCAACTGAGGAGAATGGCTGTGAGTGAGCGCTAACCCCTGCTCTGCAAGCTCACGAAAGGTTTTGATTTGCAAAATGCGCTGCTTTGTCAACTCCGCCCAGGCATTCGGCTTGATCCGAAAATAATCTCGTCGGTGCCCAGGCAAGCTAGTCCGCTCAATTAAACCAATCTGCGTTAATAAGCGTGTCATGGTACTGATGGAACCTTTGCTGGCTTGTAGCACGTCTGCTAGCTCACCAGGTGATTGATGCGGAGGATTGGAAATGAGCAGCCAACCGAGGATGCGCCCCGCCATCCGTGGCAAGCCTACCAGCTCAAAGGAGATGCCGACGGTTTCGACAAACTGCTGCTGCTCAGGCTCTGGGGACTGCTTCATCAAAGTTGGGTCAAGGTTTGGCGGGACTACTGCACTCATAGTCACAGCTTAGCACAGCGAGTTTAGTCTTTACTGAACTTAAAAGATGTTTTGAACTTACTAAATAAATCAGGCGATCGCTTGATCTCGTGATGCTGGATACGCAGACGGACAGTGGAGCCGCTTACGATTGCTTTCAACCCTTTTTGGACGCTTTCAGCCGTTTGTGTTTGGGTATGATAGGTCTATTCATCTTGCTGTCAGTCGATCGCCCATGTTAAGACTGAGTTCTTACGGTTAAAGGCTTCAGTTTCTGAAGCGCTTGATCGCATGTGGTGTAGACCTAAAAACCTACAGGTTCATTTTTTTGTAAACCTTCCGCAAACCTTGCGGATTAGTCCACGGCTTCGATGCATTCAGTACAATATGCTGACTGATGCTATCGTGCGCTCAGACCGAGTTAAAGCCTATGAGTCCCCAGCCTGATCGCTCCTCCCAACCCTCTAAGTCTCCTTTGCCCGAAGAAACTAACCCCGTGCCAGAGCAGCCCGCTGCTGTGTCTGAATCAACTCCAACAGAGGCATCCACGGTGAAAGAAACCCCGACCGATCTGACATTGGATGCTGTTGAAGGCAGTCCTCCAGCGAGCACAACGCCCCTCGTGCCCAAACGACCGTTAATGCGTCCTGTGAACCGTCCTCAGCCGCCGCCTGTTGCACAACCAGTTGCAGCACAGGTGACGACTCCCCAAGCAGCGGTTGCCAAAGCTCCTCTAGAGACCGTTTCCCAGCCGCCCAAACCTGATGCTGGAGTTGTGCAAGCAGAGACCAGCCTTGCGAGCACGTCTGAAGCAACGGCTCAAACGCTCCGACAGCAACCCATTCCACCACCCAGCGAACCGAAGCAATATCGCGCGATCGGGCTGGTGCGTGGTCGATACACTCCCTCTGAGGAGCAATTCACGCGCGGTGCCATGATAACGAACGAGGGCACTGAAGTAGAAGCCGTGTTACTGGGACGCGTGATGAGCCTAGTACGGAACCATCTTGACCTGGAACAAGAGCATTTGTGGGTGGTATATCCTCGCACCCGTGAAATGCGGCAGGATTTACATGTACAGATTGTCGGTGTTTGGGAACCAGACAAGCTGAACAAAGCAGAAGAAGAAACAGAAGACGCTGCCGAGCTAGATACCGCATTAGAGACTCCGCCTGAGCCGTCTCCCCCAGCGGAAACCGCCTCTACCCAAGCGTCTGATGATTCTGGTCTAGATGAAAACTACTTCTCCATTCGCGGTGAAGTGGTCTTTTACTCGGCTGAAGAGCAGCAGATTGTAGTCAAAATTCAGCAGGCTCCCCGCAAAACGGCTGATCGTGAAAAGGCGTTCAAGCTCCGGTTGGATGGTGTCTTAAGCAGTCCCAAAGCCTTGGGCTACTTTTGGGATCTTCAGGTAGAGCGACGGAGTGCAGCCTTGGTGGTAACGAGTGGTACCCCGATCGGACTTGTGCCACCCAAGAAAAAGACCGCCAGCGCAGGCTTCAAACGTGGGGGCGATCGCCGTCCTCCCCAGCGGAAAACGCGTCCTGCTGGTGGTGGTAGAGGTGCAGCACCTACGACGAGTAGCCCACGCCGCGAACCCTTGCCAAAACCCGTGAAGCGAACTGAGCCAACGAGCGAAGGCTAAAACAAGCAAAAGTCACTCGACCAGGCGCTGGACAACTCGTTCTAGCGCTTGCGTTTTTTGGATCCACGCGGTCAGTCGATCGCACGTTGGGTTCCCCAGGCATCCTGCGGTCGAAACGCGCGATCGGCGGGAATGGGTGCTACAAATTCGGTCAAGGTGAACGTTCCTGCATCGATCCATTGCTTCAGCTCGATCGCCACCTGACGAGAGAGAAACAGGCTGGCAAGGGGAGCTACTCTCACGGTCTTGCCATCGATCGTGATGCGTCCCAGCTTCAACTGCGAGTAACTGACCAACCCAAACGTTGGGCGCACCCGTCGCGGAATCGAAAAATCGACCACAGGCGCAACCAGATCTTGATCCTGAATCGTGCAGCGGGCAACCACTTCCTCATGCAAGACGGGCAGCGGCACACCTACGCCCAGCATGAGTGACGGTCCATAGCTTCTAAAGTAACAGCCCCGCACCCAGCGAGCATCCATTTGTTTCGCGTCGCCAATCAACGCCAACGTGGCAGCAGGACCGATCGGCGTGCGATTGGGCAGTCGTCGCTGCAAGGGAAAGTGTTGGGTGCCCTCCCACGACACATAGCCAATGCCGCCGCCTAAAAAGATGCGAGTGCCGATTCCCACAAGCTGCAAGTCTGGATCATTCAGTAACGGCGAGATTGCGCCTGGGTTAGAGTAAACGGCATTTCCCAGACGGGGTTGGAGGGGTCCCAGATAGGTAAAGAGCGGACGATCGCCCCCATTCACCCCCACAATAAAATTTTGATAGAGATTGCGAGGATTAAAGAGATAAAACTGATTGATGGTATCGCGGGTGATCGTCGTTTCAAAGGAGCTACGTGGGTAGCAATCTGTGACTTGCCCAAGGGCACGCAAATGCACGGGTTTGCCTGCAATTAAATCTTCAATCACATAGCCGCCACCTTTCTCACGGCTTTCTTCACCCTCGATCACCTCTCCTACCTGCGTCGCGCCCAAATACAAGTCAACCGCCCCAAACCCTGCATAGACAGGTACGCCATCAAGCCAGCATTGACGAATTTTGATGGGCGGATCGGTGTGACCAAGGTTGATGATGGCTCCAGAGGATTCCATCGGCTCAAACGTGCCTGTTGTAATCACATCAACGGTTTTCGCCGCTTGCGTGACACCCAGTTCAGCCACATGCGCCTTCAGTTCTTCGACTGTCCAGACGACGGCTCGCTTCTGGCTAATTTTGTCGTTAATTTCGGCGATGGTTCGCATAGAGGGAACATTGTCTTGCGGCTACACCCTACACCCTACACCCTATTCCCTTTCACCTTGAGCCAGCCTTGGTGCCCGTCCACTTAAACCCGTCATGAGCTTGAGAGCAATCCGTTTAGCTGGAGGTACCGATCGCAGCGTCCACAGTCCCAAACGACGCAGCACTACCAGCGGTGGGAAACTGTTTGAGAAAACCCGATTCAGTGTATCTGTAAAGCCCAAAATGATAACGTTCTCCCAGCGCCGCCAGCGATCGTAGCGTTTCAACACCCGTAACGAGCCAATATCATCACCTTGCTGGTGCGCTGCCTGGAGGATTTGCGCTAATGCCGCCGCATCCCGAATGCCCAAGTTGACACCCTGTCCGCCAACGGGATGGCAACAGTGAGCCGCATCGCCAATCAGCGCCAAGCGAGGCAGTACATAGCGATCGCTCTGCATCAGTTGTGTGGGAAAAACAGCGCGATCGCCTACCAGTTCCAAGACACCCATCTGTTCACCAAAGCGTTGGGTCAGTGCAGATAGAAAGGCTTTTTCCTCTAACGCCATGATCGCCTCTGCTTCAGCTTTGGGAGCCGTCCAGACAATGCGACAAAGATTATTGGGCAAGGGCAGAATGGCAAAGGGTCCAGCGGGCTGAAACCGCTCATAGGCAATATTATGGTGCGGTTTTTCGGGTTTGATGAAGGCAACCACGCAGGTTTGCCAATACTGCCAGCCCCGTGTGCGAATGCCTGCCTGCTGACGTAGGGGCGATCGCACACCATCCGCTGCTACCAGTAAGCGAGTCTGCATCTGCTGAATCCCTCCATCCTGAAGGACTTCCAACTCAATCCCATCATCCAGCGCGATTGTCTTCACCAGGGGGGCGGGACACAGGTACGTCACATTGGAACAGTCATGTAATCGCTGTCGCAACGCTTCTAACAGCACGCGATGCTCTGCTACATAGCCCAAAATATCAGTGCCTAAGTCTTTTTGCACAAACGTTACCGTTGCCGCATCGCCTGCATCCGAGAGATGAATTTGGTCAATCGGATTGGCACCAGGATGCATTTCATCCCAAACACCGATGTCCTCAAAAATGCGGCTGGACGAGAGATTGATATGATACGCCTGACCTCTAGCCACTGCATCCGACTGAGGTTTTGCCTCCAGCAGCACCACTTGCAAGCCAGAATCCTTCAGGGCACACGCTAACGTGGCACCGACTAGCCCTCCCCCCACGATCGCCACATCGTAATCGGTGCGTTGATTTGCCTCGTTCCAGCGTTGTGCGGTGGGAACCTGGAAAGGCGTTGAGGGCGCGATCGTATCTAGCTGCTCCAGCGTCATTTCAAAGAACTCAATCAAGAGCTTAAGGCTTCTTTACATTTCCTATTGTGCCGTGAATCAGCGTAGTGAGCAAGTTAGCGGTCAACAGTCAGAAGAAGGGAGTGGGGAGTCGGAAGTGGGGCGTGGATTAAACGTAGAAGGCACACAGCAGTCGGGCTGCTTCTCGCAACGGACGCTTTATGTGAGTTAACCTCAGCTAATCTGTTTGAACAGGCACCTTTAGACGTTGAAACACTCTTACAAACGACAGCATCTCCCTTGGGTTAGCAGTATCATGAACCAAAGAAATATCATCGCGGGTTTATCGCTTTTCTAGTCTGGTGACACGGGCTTCTAGAGCATTCAAACGTTCTTTCGCCTCGATCGCCAGCGTTGCCAACCGATCGACAATCTGAGCATCCGTAGGATCAGTTGGGCTGCGGGGCACTCTGCCTGAGATGGGACGTGTAGGGGAAGCTCCCTGTCGAGATAATTGGGCGACCTGAGCGCGAAGCTGGTTGACCTGCGATCGTAGTTGAAAAATGTCTGCCTGTAAGTTTGATGCCGACTGCGCGGACGTGCGTCCCTGCAAAAGCAGAAACGTTAAGAGTGCAGTGATGAGAATGACTCCTACACGCCGTAGCATACTAACCTCATCACGTAGCATCACTCGAAAACAAGCTGCGGATGAATGTCCAAAACGTCCAGACCAGCACCGAAGCGAGCGTAAACAGCATCAACATTGCCAACGCCGAAAACGGAGCCACGATCGCGACGAGCAGTAATACCAGCAGTAACAGTGTCCAAAGAGGGTTTTTCATCAGACCTCACTTGATTGAGCATTCCTGCTGATCGTAACGAGTAGCTATTTTCTAGCCCTCTAGCGCCAGTATGATACCGTCGAGCAAGCCTTATTCAGCCGTGCTAGCGTCAGTCACAGACAAATTATTGACGAGAGTAGGGTAAGGCAATGTTGCAGCCACCAGCCCGACAATCGCAAAGCAAATGAGCGTAGGCACAAACTTGGGTTTAGATATATTCATGATCACGATTGGGAAAAACACGAGTAACAACTGAAAAGTGAAAGCAATCAAGCTCTGAACTTTGCCTGAATGCTGGACGTTGGTCTACGCTTTTAGCCAATGCACTGCACGGTTGAGCGATCTCCCTCTAGGGGTATCTACACAAGCACCGAGTTACATTACGTCTACTGAGTCAACAAACTTGCAAAAATCGGCGATAGCAGTGCGGCAACACATCAATGCTTTACCGTAGTGGTTTCAAGTCTCAGACGCAAAGCTCGAAACAAGCTGTAGAGTTCAAATTGCTCCAGTTAAAAACATCGGCTTGAGTGATTAACCTTACGCTCCGATGTCAGTATCTACTGAATGACTCAGTAGAAGCAGGGAGCTTATGCCAGTTTGTTAAGCGTTTTTAATATTGTATTACAAAACAACATAATCGTGTTCGCTTTCACTGAAAGCGCTCTGCCTCCAATCCTAAAAACTTGTATCTCACTGCAAGCAAAACCGCTAATGACGGCTTTATTCGTTTAGCGCCGCTCAGCTTCGTGCCTCTTTCTTTCCCTTATAGGCTTTAAGCACCGCTGCGAAAACGTCGATCGCAACCTTTGTGCCTATTTTCACAAAAAATTGGTTTAGCTATATCAGATCTTCTTCAAAAAGCAGAGAGTAGTATGCCTTTAAGTAAAATTCTAAGTTACAGCAATTTTTAATCAAGTGAAGTACAGATCCATGTAGGGAGTCAAGGAGTTAAGGGAGTAAGGTGTACCTCAGCAAATTGAGAAACGCTATAAGAGAGCTGATTTGAGAGTGTTTCGTTTTTTAGACACTATTTGGATGACAAATGACGGTGTGTCAATATAATTCAGCAAAAGTGCTTGCTAGTTTTACTTGCTTTGCTCATTCTCACAAACCTTAGCTGCCCGTAATGTAGAAAGAAGACTAACTGAATTAACGCCTCAAGCTAGTTAATTCTCAAGCAGTAGAGATTGTAAGCAGTAGAGATTGTAACAGTAGAGATTGCAAGCAGTAGAAATCACAAGTAAGTAGAGCGATAGCGCTACATTCACTCAGATTATATGAAGCAGAAATGAAGCAGAAAGCAGCGAGCTAGAAGTGCTTGAGAACAACAATTAGTAAGTAAACAAACGGTTTTACCGTTCGCTAAAAGACCTGTTATCTTCTCAACTGATAAACAAACCCATGGCAGACCTATTCAACACGCTCTTCTCCTCTAGCCAGTACATCCCTCACGGTCATTGCTACCTTTGGCAGACACCGCTGGTTTGGCTCCACATCATTAGCGATTTCCTGATTGCGATCGCCTATTTTTCCATTCCAATGATGCTCATCTACTTTGTCTTAAAGCGAAGTGATGTACCGTTTAGCAAGGTTTTTGCTCTCTTTGGAGCGTTCATCATTCTTTGTGGTGTGGGTCACTTGCTAGAGATTTGGACGCTTTGGCATCCAACATACTGGCTCTCTGGCATTGAAAAAGCATTGACAGCACTGGTTTCTTGTTACACTGCCCTGCTGATGGTAGAGCTACTGCCACGTTTTTTGGCACTGAGAACGCCAGAGCAACTAGAGACTCTCAATCAAGAGCTGGAACGGTTATTGGTTGAACAAAAAGCTACGACAACCCAACAGCTTATACAGAGCGAAAAGATGTCTAGCTTGGGGCAAATGGTGGCTGGTGTAGCGCACGAAATTAACAATCCGGTGAATTTTATTTACGGCAATCTCAGCCACGCTCAGGATTACTTGGACGATGTGCTTAAGCTAGTAGAGACTTATGAGCTAGCGGTGCCGCAGCCCCCGATCGCGGTTCAACGTAAAGCAATGGAAATTGACTTTCCATTTTTGAAAGAAGACCTGCCAAAGCTGCTGCAATCGATGCAGATTGGCGCTGAACGAGTGCGACAAATCGTCCTGAGCTTACGGAACTTCTCTCGTCTGGATGAGTCGGATGTGCATCCTGTAGAAATCCACGATTGTTTGGATAGCACGCTTTTGATTCTAAACAACCGCATTAAGCAAGGCATTACCGTAACGCGTGATTATGGGAAACTGCCCGCGATCGAGGGATTTTCGGGACCGCTCTACCAGGTGTTTATGAATCTTTTGAGTAATGCGATCGACGCGCTGAATGAAACCGATCAGGGTCATAAAGAAATTACGATTACTACTGAACGCTTGAATACCAACTACGTCAGTATTCGCTTAGCCGATAATGGTTCAGGGATTGCTGTAGAGCATCAAGCACAGTTGTTTGAGCCATTTTTCACAACCAAACCGATTGGAATGGGAACGGGCTTGGGGCTGTCCATTAGCCATCAAATCGTTTGTGAGAAGCATGGTGGGCAGCTAACGTGCTGTTCTGCGGTAGGAGAGGGCACTGAGTTTTCCATCATCCTTCCGATCAAGCAGCAGTCCCTTGTAACCGCTCCGTTGGCAATGGCAGTGGCATAGCGGCTTTAGTTTTTGAACAATAAGACTGCTTACAGAATGGTCTTTAACCCTTTTACAAGCCGCCCAATGCCTTCGATCGCCGTTTCTGGCTGAAGCGCACCATAGGCAACACGTAAGTAGCAGCCACTCTCTAATCCAAAGGTGGTGCCTGGAATCGCTGCAACACCATGCTCTTGAATGAGTCGTTCTACCAGCGGTAGTGCATCAAGCTGAGTGTGGACATTTAGCAAGACATAGAAGGCACCATTACTGGGTGGTACAGTGCAGCGATCGCCCAAAGTAGCCAGTGCTTCTAATAGCTGCTGACGCACGGTCGCGATCGCCCCTAATTTCTCCTGGCAGTAGCGTACACCAACCTGCAAGGCTCCCAGCGCAGCATATTGAGCAATCACACTGGGACAGATGACGTTCGTATCCTGAATCTTCATCACAGCCGCCGTGAGAGACGTGGGAATGACCATGTAGCCGATGCGCCAACTGGCAAAACCATACGCTTTGGAGAGTGAATACAGCGAAATGGTATGGTCAGTGCTGTCCGCGATCGCCCCTGGTGAAAAGTGCTGGACACCCTCGTAGGTAAAGTATTCATACGCCTCGTCATGAATATGATAGATGCCACGATCGCGGCAAAGGGCATTTACTTCTCGTAAGATGGCTTCTGGATAGACGGCTCCTGTAGGATTGTTGGGCGAGATGGTGACGATCGCCCGTGTGCGCTCGGTAATCGCTTGGGCGATCGCTTCTGGACGTAACTGGTAGTTCTCATCGGTCGCTACAAGAATGGGACGACACCCGGCGATCGTCACAGCCATCTCATGATTGAAGTAGTACGGCGTTTGCAGCATCATTTCATCGCCGGGACGAGTCATTGCCAGCACCGCATTAAGAAACCCCATATTGCTACCAGCCGTGACGATAATCTGGCGTTGTGAGTCGATCGCTATCCCGTTTTCGGTTTTCAGCTTGAGGGCGATCTGCTCAATCAGTGGTGCAATGCCTTCAACCGCTTGATATTTGTGCAGCTCTGGATTGGCTAAAAAAGCAGCGATTTGAGCGATCGCTTCTGGTGGCGGTGGATAATACACCACTCCTTGCCCCAGCGAAATGGTGTTTGGATGCTGCCGAATCATTGTGGCAACGGTAGGAATGATAGGCAACTGCACGCTATCCATGCGGGAAGGGTTGAAGGGCATATCGTAAATTGAGATGGTTTGAGAAGCCGTGTGCCAAATCGAAAAGTTGTTGCTCGATGCAAGTGATTAAAGGCAGAGTTAGGTATATTCGATGGCAATTGTTTCAGCGATCGCTCATTGCCGATGGTTGCTTGCTGATACTGCTCTTATGTAATGAACCTTGAATGTTTAACATCCGTCTTAAGACCTGTGACCAGATTAAGCTATGCTGCCAGATCACACGCTCATTTGCTTACCTGTTGGTAAAAGCCGATGCTGACTAGCCCTTACAAAACTGCACTTTGGATTACGCTTGCGACCTTTGGACTGGTAGTGATTTGCTTGTACACCCCCGTCAATCTGTTGTTTAACCAGGCGTTTTTGGTGATGGAACTGGATGACCTGGGTGACTATGCGGCACTGATCTTTGTGCTGAGCTTTACGATCGCCACCACGTTCGGCTTTCCGGGCAATGTAGCAACAGTGGCAGGGGGCGCAGTTTTTGGCTTGTATTGGGGAACGCTATGGTCGCTGCTGGGTGCCACGTTGGGAGCAGTCGGCGCTTTCTTGCTGGCACGCTATTTTCTGCATGGATGGGCAACACGACAGTTCGGGCAACAGGCACTTTTGCAGCGGATTAACCGAGCGATCGCGCACAAGCCCATGAATTTTTTGCTGGCTGTGCGGTTTACGCCGCTATCGCCCTTTAGCCTGGTAAATTTTCTGTTTGGCTTAACGCCGATCGACCTCAAAACCTACACGATCGGTACGTTTGTAGGCATTATTCCACTGACGATCGCGTATACCTGGCTAGGCGTGACGGGCAAACAGGCGTTCAACGGCGGCGACCATTTACCGTTTCTCTTTGCATTGGGAATATTAACGGTACTCTCGGTAATGCCGCTGTTAATGAAGCAGAAGCCCATCACGCCGCAATCAACAACTGCCTCTCGCCGAAAGCAGCGATTGCTAAAGTAACGATGGTGAGAAGCTGAAAAACAGAGGGCAGAAAGTATCAAGCAAAGCGGTTGTAACCAGCGCGTTCGGTTAACCGTGCTGCCAGAATCGCCCCGCTCTCCGCGCATCCTTGTATTCTGGAAGAAGGAACGAGAGAACGATCGAGCCAGTCGTAAGCTGTCATTCGTCGCACTGCACACAAGACTGATCTGGTGAAGCTCGACACAATACCACGATCGTGTCTACGGTCATGGCTCTCGCATCATTTGTAGAGGTTTGTTATGCAATCAGGTTGGCGGGTTGGTTCGTTGTTTGGGATTCCGTTTTTCATCGATCCATCCTGGGTTGGCGTACTGTTTCTAATTGCTATCCCTGCTGGCTTACGGTGGCAAGAAGGCTTTCCTGAATGGGGGGTTGCACTGGCGTATGGCATGGGTGTAGTGATGGCATTGCTGCTGTTTAGCTCGGTGGTGCTGCACGAATTAGGGCATAGCCTGGTGGCTAAAGCGCAGGGCATTAAAGTCAATTCAATTACGCTGTTTTTGTTTGGTGGCATTGCCTCGATCGAGGAAGAATCCAAAACTCCCGGTAAAGCCTTTCAAGTGGCGATCGCGGGTCCAGCGGTGAGCTTTGGTCTCGCCACCTTACTGGGTGCGATCGCCTATGCGTTTCCCAATCCAAGCAGCGTGGTGAATGTTCTCGCAAGCAATCTGGCATGGACAAATCTCATTCTGGCACTGTTTAATTTGATTCCAGGCTTGCCGTTGGATGGTGGGCAAGTTCTCAAAGCTGCCGTCTGGAAAGCCACTGGTAGCCGCTTTAAGGGCATTCATTGGGCAGCCCGCACTGGGAAGGTGTTGGGCTGGCTGGCGATTTTGTGGGGCACATTTAGCCTTGTGATGGGTAACTTCAGTGGCTTATGGATTGCCTTCTTAGGCTGGTTTGGTGTCCGTAATGCCACAAACTACGATCGTGTCACCGATCTTCAGGAAACCTTACTGCAAATTAAGGCTACCGATGCCATGACGCATGACTTTCGCGTGGTCGATGCCGAAATGACTTTGCGGCAGTTTGCGGATACCTACTTATTGGAAACGACTCACCCAACGGCTTACTTTGCGGCTTCTCAGGGACGCTATCGAGGCATGGTGAGCATTACAGCGCTACACACCATTGAGCGCAGCGAGTGGGAGACCGAGACACTCTTTCGCATTGTTCAACCGCTAACTGACATTCCTTCGGTAGAAGAATCATCGCCCCTAGTCACGGTGATTCAGTTGATGGAGTCAGAGCAACTCAAGCGCCTCACTGTACTTTCCCCAGCGGGTGCCGTGGCTGGTGTGATCGATCGTGGCGATATTGTGCGTGTGCTTGCTCAAAAAATGAAGCTGCCGATTTCCGAAACACTCATCAAGCAAATTAAAGAAGAGGGCATTTATCCTCCAGCCTTTCAACTCGGCACGATCGCGCAAGCAGCGGCGGAAGCGTTACCCCTTCAAAAGTAAGCACACAAGACAAGCGGGTAATCGGACTCGAACCGACGACATTCACCTTGGGAAGGTGACGTTCTACCACTGAACTATACCCGCATGGGAAGGGATGAAGGCTGAAATGAGAGACAGGAACGCAGAGACTTTTGAGAGTTTTTCCGTAAAGCCATTATAGACGGTGATCTGCCCTACGAATGCAAGGGACAGTGCGATCGCATCCCCACCCGTCATCCCTTATCCATTCAGGCGGCGGTGATTGCCTGCTTGTAGCGATCGTTCACCGCTTTCCAATTGACGACATTCCACCAGGCTTCTAGATAGTCAGCGCGACGATTCTGGTAGTTAAGGTAGTAAGCGTGTTCCCAGACATCATTACCCATGATGGGATACAGCCCTTCCATCAATGGATTGTCCTGATTGGCAGTACTGGTAATCTGGAGCTTGCCATCTTTGGTTCGCACGAGCCATGCCCAACCGCTACCAAACCGTTTTGTACCAGCTTCATTAAACTGTTTTTTGAACTCGGTAAAGCTGCCAAAGGTTTTTTGAATGGCAGTCGCAAGTTCTCCTGTCGGTTCACCGCCTGCTTTCGGTCCCATAATGACCCAATACATGGTGTGGTTGATGTGCCCGCCGCCATTATTGCGAACGATCGCGCGAACGTCTTCAGGCACACTATCGAGGTTGCGAATGAGATCCTCAGCAGTTTTACCTTTAAGGTCTGGATGCTTCTCAATGGCACCATTCAGGGCTTTGACGTAAGCCGCGTGATGTTTATCGTGGTGAAATTGCATCGTCCGTTCGTCGATATGCGGTTCCAGGGCGTTATACGCATAAGGGAGCGGTGGCAACGTAAAAGCGGCGGTGGATTGCTTTTTAGGAGATTCAGCAGCCTGGGCGAATTGCGGTGTGTAGATGCCTGTGGCGATCGCGCCTGTCCCTGCACCTAACAAGCCTAAAAAATGGCGACGTTTCAATGTCATAGCGGTAGAACCCCATAGTCTCAGCACTACCTTGAATTATCGGTGCTCTGAGCACTGGTGTCATGTTTACAACGGTATAGAGGTAGTGATTTAAACAGGTGGTCGGCGATCGGTAGGGACGTTACATATAACGTCCCTACCGGAATTGTGAACCTTAGTAGCGATCGAGGTTGTTCTACTGCGATCGCGCTATCTAAGCCTGAAATATGACCCTGGCTGACTGACAAATCTTTTAAGAATACTTGCCCCGCCCTGCACTGAAAGTGCGGGCTAACAGTAGTAAGTCCTCTCAAGAGGACTACAAGGGGCTTGCAACCCGTTTCAACGGGTTTTCTGCTATCAGCCCGGATTTTAATCACTACGGGTCAATTCCCCGCCCCTTGGGGCGCATGAGGCACAGTAGTCCGAATGGGCGCTGTTGAGCGCAGTCGAGCCGCGAAGCGTGTGAGGCGTAGCGAAGTGATACTCCGTCCGCTTGCGGCGGAGACGTTCATTTACGGGCGGGTGAGCAGCGAAGCCATCAGCCTTTCAGGACTCTTGTCAGCCAATTAGGATCTGACCTGATCTAATCGGCTTCTATCGCAGGTGGGAGGACAGGTTACGAAGCAGACGTAAGGATGAATACGACCTTACGTCAGGATCATCCCACCCAATGCTAGACCTCTGGTACAAAAATGCTGTTCTTTACTGCCTGGATGTCGAAACCTACATGGATGCCAACGGTGACGGCGTTGGAGACTTTGAGGGGCTAACGCAGCAATTGGCTTACCTGGAGGGGTTGGGAGTTACCTGCATCTGGCTCATGCCGTTTCACCCCACGCCCAACCGCGATAACGGCTACGACATTATGGATTACTACAATGTTGATCCTCGCCTCGGATCGCTGGGTGATTTTGTCGAGTTTACCCGTCAGGCGGGCGATCGTGGTATGCGGGTCATCATCGATTTAGTGGTCAACCACACTTCGGTGCAGCATCCCTGGTTTCAGGCTGCCTGCAAAGACGAGCAGTCCAAATACCGCAATTTCTATGTGTGGTCAAAAGAGAAACCTGCCGATGCAGAGGACGGCATCATCTTTCCCGGCATTCAGAAAAGCACCTGGACGTATAGCGAAGAGGCGGGAGAGTATTACTTCCACCGCTTTTACGACCATCAGGCTGATTTGAATATCGCCAACCCAGCCGTGCGCGAAGAAATCTACAAAATCATGGGTTTCTGGCTACAGTTGGGCATCTCCGGGTTTCGCATTGATGCGGCACCGTTTCTCATCGAGCTAAAGGGGATTGAAGCCCAGGCAGATGTGACTGACCCGTATGTCTATCTCAACGAAATTCGGGACTTTCTCTCGTGGCGACGGGGGGATGCGATCGTGCTGGCAGAGGCAAACGTGGCGATGGATAAAGTGCCCGACTACTTTGGCGATGGCGACAAGATGCAAATGCTCTTTAGCTTCATGGTCAATCAGCACGCCATTCTTGCCCTGGCGCAAGAAACAGCCGCTCCACTGGTTGATGGCTTAAAAGCATCGCCACCGATTCCGGCGATCGGGCAGTGGGCAAACTTTATCCGCAACCATGATGAACTCTCGCTCGACAAGCTCAGCCAGGAACAACGGGATGAAATTATTGCCAAATTTGCACCTGATAAAGAGAAGACGTGGATTTACGATCGGGGCATTCGTCGTCGCTTTCCGCCAATGGTGAATGGCGATCCTCGTCGCATTCGCCTTGCCTACAGCCTGATGATGACGTTACCTGGAACGCCTGTTTTGTTCTATGGCGAAGAGATCGGCATGGGTGACGATCTCTCGCTTGAGGAACGCAACCCCTTTCGCACCCCGATGCAATGGACTGGTGAACCAAACGGCGGCTTCTCTAAAGCACCTGCGGATAAGCTGATCCGTCCTGTGATTGATGACGAACAATTTGGCTATCACCACTTAAACGTAATCGCTCAACGGCGCGATCCGGCATCACTCCTCAACTGGATGGAACGTGCCATCCGCATGCGAAAAGAATGTCCAGAGTTTGGGTGGGGCGACTGGCAAATCATTGACACTGGGGAACCCACGATTTTTGCTCACCGCTGTCAGTGGCGCGATGGCGTTGTCGTTGCAGTCCATAACCTTTCCTCCAAGCCGTGTACCGTTACGCTTCAACTCAAAGACGATGACAGCAAGCATCTCATCGAGCTACTAGAAGACCAGTCCTATGACCTGCTGGAGGATGCGTCTCGTGAGGTGCATCTGGAGGGGTATGGCTACCGCTGGTTTCGAGTCAGCAACCAAAAGGTGTAAAGCCAATAGGTCTATAGCGGTTCTCAATCAGGTGAAGTACAGTCGCAAAGAGGCAGAAGGTAAAAGGCAGAGGGCAGAAGTGAAAAGGAGCATAGGTTTCCTTCTACCTGCTGCCTCAAATTCAAACGTCCCTACTCCAATCGGCGTAACAGTCCCCCTAGAAGTGCCATACCAACCTCAAGGGTTTTGTAGCCAACCTCGTCGAACAAGACAACTACTTTATCGCCTTCGTAGCGCATGACGGTGCCTTCACCCCAGCTTTTGTGCTTGACGCGGCTGTCAAGTGGGTAGGGTTCCAGTCGATCGCCCTTTTCGGTGGTGATGCCAGCGTTGCAGTTATCGCACGCGCCGCAGGGAGTGTCAATTTTCTCGCCAAAGTAGTTGAGCAGATATTCTCGCCGACAGTCGCGCACTTCGGCATAGCCCCGAATCATTTCCAGGCGCGATCGCTCAAACTGCTGATGCTGTTTGTCTGACTGAGCCGCGTCCTCTAGCGCCTCACTCAAATCGGCGGGGTCTTCACAGGCAACCACGTCGCCCGTGGGCAAAAGCTCCACCACGCCTGCCGCTTGCAAATGGTTGATGGCAGTCATCACCTTCGTTTGAGAGAGGTCCGCTTCCTGCTGCAAATCTTTGAGCGGCATGGGTGCATCGGCTCTGTGAATCGTCACCGCGACTTGAGCGACTTGATCGAGATCCAGGTATCCACCTGTAAAAAAGCGGCGCAGGCTCAAATCTTTGGGGTTGTAGAACAACTGTGCTGTGGCTGGGTGGCCATCCCGTCCAGCTCGACCGATTTCTTGGTAGTAGGAGTCGATCGAGTCGCTAATGTCGTAATGAAACACAAAGCGCACGTTCGGTTTATCGATGCCCATCCCAAATGCAGTCGTCGCCACAATGACCTCAATCTCATCTGCCATAAACGCAGTCTGAGCATCATCCCGCTCTCGACGCTTTAAACCCGCATGATAAGCAAGGGCACTGATACCACGATCGCTCAACACTGTGGCAATTTCCTCGGCACGTTTGCGCGTTGCGGTATAAATAATGCCTGGTTTCTCCGTCTTCAGTACCCGCTTGATCAAGGTTTCCTGTTTCTCTGCATCGTCTTCAAAACGCTCGACCCCCAGCCAGAGATTGGGGCGATCGAACCCCTGCACAATCACATGGGCATCGTGCATGCCCAACTGCTCTAGAATGCCCTGGCGTACAGGAGGCGAGGCGGTCGCGGTGAGTGCCAAAACCGTGGGATGCCCCAACGCTTCGATCGCCGCTCCTAACCGTCGGTAATCGGGACGAAAATCATGACCCCATTCGCTAATGCAGTGGGCTTCATCGACCACAAAGAGGGATGGTTTAGCCGCCTGGAGGTGTTCCAATATCTCAGGATTCTTAAACTGTTCAGGAGCCAGGAAGATAAATTCCAGCTCACCCGCCTTCAGTTGGTCAAACGCCTCCTGTCGATCGCCTGCCCCAATGGTTGAGTTGACCTGTGCCGCGCCACCAATGTCCTGACTCTCGATCGCGTCTACCTGATCTTTTTGCAGCGCGATGAGTGGTGAAACGACGACCGTTGCCCCCGTTATTTCGATCGCTGCAAGCTGATAAATCGCGGATTTACCCGATCCTGTAGGCATGACCACCAGAGTATCTTGCCGATTCAGGACTGATTGAATGGCGGCTTCTTGTCCTGGGCGCAGCTCGTCATAGCCGAAATGTTCTTGCGCCGCCTGTTCGATCGGCTTCGTTCGTTTTCGCCGTTTAGCCATAGCTTTAGTGGCAGGGGGAGTCAGTTATAGCCATGATTGAGTGAGGTTAAAACAGGTGTGGGGTGTGGGGTGTCAGGGGTTAGATGGGTAAGTGCAGTGAATGATGCTCGATCGCCTTATTCCTCATCGTTTCGGTCAGTGTAATCTTCAGATGACGTTGGCTCCAGTTCCCAACGACGCGCATCCCGTTCTTCCAGCATGTCGTTTGTACGCAGGAAGGAGCGATCGTTCATTTCTAAACCTACAGCCGCACCCAGTTCGTCTACGACATCCATGTCTGGTGTGGAAACGGTGCCACCGACTGACTCATCACCATCTGCGTTGGCTTGCTCATAGTTGGCATCCACATCGCCACCAGTGAGGGTAGGACTGGCTTCATTAAAATCGTTCACCCGTCCACCCGTCGCAAAATTGGGTTGATCATGCACACCTGTACCGTAGGATTCGGTCAACTCCTGAGGCAAATCACCGGAATCTGGTTTCACCAGATCGTCAAACTCATCGGTATCGAGGTCAGAGTCAGCATCGATCGCGTCATTGGTCTGCAAATCTAGTTCTCGATCGTCCGCCATTGTCATATAGCTCGGCTCCTCTGCAAATCGTTCTCCATGCAGCCTAACCAACTGATAAACCCTCAGAATCCTCATATGGGTAGAAAAGGTGAGGGGTAGAAAAGTGAGGAGTGAGGGGTAAGGAGTGAGGGGTGAGGAGTTGGAAGACTTGCAGTTGTGTACCGATGAATTGCTTGTGGGCATACTGAGGCTGGTCTTGTGTGATGCAGTCGTGAATTGGATGGAATCGATCGTCTCTTACTGAAGTTACTAGCTGACAAACCATTCAACAGGTTATTCAACAAAACGTATGTCTCGTCTTAACCCGCGTGCCTTCGAGATTCTCAAAGCAGAAATTTTGCGCTGTAGCGCTAACGATATCGCTGGAGAAGTGCAGCGTGATATTGCTCTACGACGGTTAGAACGCTTTCAGGCACAAACGGGTGCGCCGTTAACCTTAGAAGATCTGCGGGACGCGATCGTCGATTTGTTTCCTGGCTTCAGCGAAAAGGTGTTGAAAGCTGCTGCTCGTGCCAATTGCCCTTCCCCAGCAATGAATCGGTTGCGGTTGGTACCTGCCGTCTTGGTAGGGTTAGCGGGACTGGCGGGGGGTATCTGGGTGCTGAACTTGCCCTATCCACCCATTCGTTGGACAGTAGCACGCGTTGCGCCGATCGTCTTGCTACCCAGCTTCATCAGCATGGACAAAAACTATCGGCAGGCGATCGCGGCAACCGAACAGGCAGATCAGTTGGTGAATCAAGCAACCAGCGCTGCTGATCTGGAGTTAGGCACGACCAAAGTTAAAACGGCACAAAAAAGCCTAGATGCCTTACCTGTCTGGTTTTTGGGCTACTACCCCCAGGCGTACTGCGGTTTTTTCCAGTGTACCTGGCGCTTTACCCTGGATGAATTTCAGGATGCCCGCAAAGAAGTGGCTCGGATGGATGCCAAGCTGTTTCAGGAAAACAATGCTCAAACGCAGCTCAATCAAGCCGATCAGCTCCTTGGCACCGCGAAACAGCAGTATCAAGCAGCGCCTAATGCGACTACAAAGCAAGCGGCGATCACTCAGTGGCAACAGGCGATCGACCAGTTACACCAGCTTCCTGAACAAACCCTGGCTGAACGGATGGCACGCCCCAAGCTAACAGCATACGAGCGCGATTTTCAGCAGGTTTCAGGTTTGGCAATGGGCACCGCGCAGTCGAGTAATTTAATCGAGGCAGCCAAGATCTTTGCGAAGACAGCGCAACAGCTTGATCTACAAGCCCCTCATGCAGTGGTTGAGTGGGAAGAAAATCAAAAGCAGTGGGAAACCGCGATCGATCGTTTAGAAAAAATTGACTTTAAAGACCCCGACTACCAGCAAGCTCAAACCCTGCTGGCAAAATACACACAGAGCCTCAGCAGGGTTCAAATTCGTCTGAAGAACGAGCAAGCATCCACACAAGCCTTTAATGAAGCGCAGCGGCTGCGAAACGATTTGTATGAGGTCGTTCCCGCTAATGCAACAGCCCTCAGCCCATCGCAAACCAGGCAACTTCGAGTCATTGCCGATACATTAGAAGCTGTCCAGCCCAACACCACCGTCTACGCAAAAGCGCAGGTAATGCTAAAAGCAGCTAACAGCCGACTCAAATGAGCTTTCATCCCTCGTCCCTCATCCCAGCCCTCAACTCGATCGCCAACGGTTCTGCCAATGTTTGACGGGTGTTAGCCAAAATAGCTGCGAGATAATGCTGGAGGCGATCGCGCATCTCAGGATAGAAGCCATAAAGCTGATGGCTTTCTCGGTAAAACAAGGGTTTTGCGGTCAATGCCTGATAATCAGCATTGTGTGCTGCTTCGGCGGACAGCAAACCCGCAGTGGTCTCTGAGGGCAACAGCCCTTCTGGGATATGACCTTCTAACAGGCTGAGAATTTGGCGCTGGCAGAAATTGGTGTTGATGCCTTGGTTTTCTAGCAGTTGCAGAATGCGTCCCACGGAAAGCGGCTCGTCTGGTAGTATTCGCACCAGTTCGTGTAACAAGAAATAATCACTGTACTGATGGCGCACAGCATCCAGCATATTTGGGTAGAGCGGTAAGGATGCCAAGCCCTGAGCAATCGGGTTAGCCGCTTCTGAGATGTCATGAGCTTGAATCAGGCGCATGTTTGGAAGCTTTTGCTTGAGCCAGTGGGCGATCGCAGGCAATGCGGTCGTTCTGCCCGTACAAACCACCTGACGTACAGCCTGTACTGCAATACCACTTTGATTCAGCAGAAGATTTAGCTCGCGATTAAGCTGCTGAAGATACGGCACCATGACACGGCTATGCAGATCTTGCTGGCTGACCGTCCACTGCTGGTCGTTGAGCTTAAAGGTGGCACTATCTTGATGGTGCAGCGCCAGTTTGAGCTGTCTAGCCGCGTTCAGCAAATGTCGTCCCAGGTCGCTACTGCGTAAGCGCTGCTGCAAGCGATCGCGGGCTTCCTGATCTGGCTCACCCGGTAGCGGTAAATTGAGGCTTTGTAAATCCAGGCTGTCCCAGTTCCAGGCAGAGGGGTATAGAATTTGGCAAATGACATCCTGGTCGATCGCATCTCCAGCATAGGCAAGACTGCGGAGGTAAAGGTGTTCGCGGGTCAACCAGTGACGATCGAGCGGCAGGTCAACTAACAGCAGTTCAGTGATCGTTGCGCCAGCATTCACAACCAGCGTGCCACCTTGCAGCGACCCCTGAGAACGGCTGTAAGACGTAGCAAGAGACGACTGAGTTGATGGGGACGGCTCGGCTAGGATACTAAGCAGAGCCGCGATCGCGTCTTCAACAACGTAAACCTGCTCAGCACGGGTAACTAAACCTGCGGCAAGCACTGCCTCTCGGAGATTGAAGCAGTACGTATCTGACCAGCCTGTCGGACAACCAATCACAACGCTACTCAGGCGAGCGATAGCTGTTTGAAACGCTTCTAACGACAGTTCTGTGGTCGCGATCGTCAAACCAGCGCTGTTCCCCTGTAAGGTTTTCAGAAGCGCGACCAGGGCTTGTTGAAACCAACCTAGAGCAAGCTGTTGGTGATCCGACCATTGCATGATGGGTTGCCATTGCTGGGTTTGTTCCTGCCAATAAGGTGTGCCAGCCTTGAGCAATGGCTTGAAATTACTCAGCAACAGTCCAGCCGGAGCGTTTGGCTCACTTACGGTGGTAAACTCCGACTCCAGCGCTTGATAGCCCAGAGCTGTAGGAGCTTCGGGCGATCGCTGTAGCTGCGAACCAGAGAGATAGGCGATCGCAGGCAACCCCAACAACGGCGGTTGATCCAACGGAGCGGTTTCTTCCCAGACAATGGGATACCGTTTTCCCGTCTGTACCTGCAACAGAGTGGCTGAGATTTCGGTTGTGCCCACATCAATGCCCAGGCACCAGATGGCATCTGTTTCTTCTGTCTCTGCCTCTGTGGGTGGCTCGGATGCCGTTACCACAACATCTGTCACATTCTCTGACCCAACCGTCTCTAGCTCAGTCGAAGGCGCGATCGCAGAATCGGGCGGCAATTCGGGTTGATTGATGAATGCTGAAGGTTCTAAGCGCTCGATCGTTGGCTGATCGGTTAGCTCATCCTCTTTTTTTTTTCAGGATCCTGGCTGTCTGCTACTTCATCAGTGGCAGTCGGCATTGGCTCGTCAAACGATCCCATCAGGCTAGCAAACGCTTGCTCTAACGTGGCTGGTTCAGCACTGGACAAATCGGGGGCAGGTGGTTCGGTTGCGAACCCTTCAACGTTTAAGGAGGGTGGTTGCAGAATCGGTGATGTGGTTAAGTCTAAAGCTGGGTCTTCTGGAGGGGTGTCTGCAAACAAGTCGCCCACTTGCTCTAAAGAAAAGGGCGTTGCATCCGCTTCAGAAAATGGCTCTGATAAGGGAGGGGCGCTTTCGGTCGATCGTACATCCAAAATAGGGCTTGCTTCCGAAGGTGTCTCTACGAACAAGCCATCGACCTGTTCCAGCGTGAAGGGAGCTATTGATTCGGCGGGCGATTCTGGTAATGGCTCTATGGGTGCAGCGATCGTCTCCTGAATGCCAGTATCAGCAGGGGCAGCCGAAGGCACTTCGACAAACAAATTGCCCACTTGTTCAAAGCTGAACGCAGACGTTGGTGTAGATAGCTCTTCTGGTGGAGTGGTCGTGGTAAGCTCAGGTGCTGGAGGCACGTCTGCAATCGGTGGAAGATCGGTAAACAGGTTTTCTACCCCTTCTAACGTAAATGGCAGGGGTTGCTCAACCAGGGGGGGAGTTGACGGCAATGAGGCCGAAGGAACCGCTGGCACATCCCCAAACAAATCATCCATCCCTTCCAGTGTGAAGGGAGATGGTTGGCTGGCTTGAGGCGGTGGAGGAGGCGATGGTACGTTATCCGCCAGAGGGTCAGCGAATAAATTACTGATGCCCTCAAGCGTAAAGGCAGTCGATGGCTCTGCTGGTGGCGCTATGGGCGGTGCAATGGGGACAACCGGAGGCTCTGTAGGCGTATTGGCAAACAGGTCATCCATCCCTTCCAAAATGAACGCATCTGGCTCCGCGATCGTCCCCTGGTCAGAAGCAGGCGGCTGTGATGGTGTCGTCGATAAAACGCTAGAGCCTTCACCCAGTGAAGCACTCCAATCCTCCAGCGATGTTGGTTCACTGGACGGTAGCGGCTCATCGGTCGCGGTTGCGTCTGAGAAGGATGCTGGCTCATGGGCACTCGGTTCGCGTTCATAGGGCAAAACCGAGGGATCCTCAATCGCATCTTCTAGATTGAAAAGGTCTTCACTTAAGCGGTTCAACGTACTTTCGTCTAGCCACAATTCGGGGTCGGGGTCTTCTGCAACAGCATGGAGCGGCAGCAAATCTTCTTCAGGCGATGCAGGTGTGTAGCGATCGTCCTTTGAGCGATCGTCTCCGGTCTCAGCAGAAGGGGGGGTGCCAGAAGTTGCTACAGGTAAGACGACTGGGGAATTATCGGCGGGAGAAACAATCAAGGACTGGCTAGGCGTTTCTGCTGGTGCCTCGATCGGTGGCTCTAAAGACCGCCCCTCAGAAGCAGGAGCCTCATCAAACAAATCAGTCAGAGTCGCAATTTCGTCTTGAGGCTGAGCGGTTCCAGTACCAGAAGCGCTGTTTGTCACTGGCTCCAGCACTGCGTTTGAAGATGGTTCTGCCACCGGGCGTTGCGGCTCGTCCGGAGCCATTGCCGCATCCGACGAAAGGGTGAATACACGTTCATCCGCTGGACGATCGCCCGTTGATGCGGCTTCCCCAATACCAAGTGGATCGTCGCCAGCAGGGGGCACGTCCAGCGTCTCTAAATCGACCTCAGCGTCATCAAGATCCCAGCCGTCCAACAGTTCATCATCCAGGAGCGCGTCTGGAATTTCTGATTCAGAAAACTGTTCGGTCAACGTTTCTCCAAGCAAATCCCAGCCGAGGGTTGGATCAGCATTGGTAGACACGGAGGGCGGTACGATCGCTGTTTCAGCTAAAACCGCCGCAGGTGCCTGGGTGTCAGCCGGAAGTGTATCGATCGGCTGTAAGGTTGACAACGGTTGAGCATCAGATGGCGCGATCGCAGTGTCCGCTGCAAAAGATTGTTGGGACTGCTCTGCTGGGATGGAAATATCCGTAGCCAGACTCTCTACAGCAGGAGTATCTGCCTGAGTATCGGCTAATGCGGTTGCCGGTGGCTCGCCTGTAGCTGGCTCATCGGTAATTGGCTCAGCCGCGATCGTCTGGTTGCCAAATAAGCTCTCATAGAATTCATCCAGTTCATCCTTGGCATCGTCGGGAATGCTGCTAGCCGTTGTTTCGCCTGACAAGCTTGAAGGGCTACTCAGCATGCGATCGATCTGAGCATCGGCATCGGCAACTGAGGCTGGTTGCTCCTGTAGCTCGGAACTTAACTGTTCCAGGAGCTTTAGCGCCGCGTCAATATCGGCTGTATCCTCAATGCTCATCGTGCCAGATAAAGGCTCGGTTGTATTCAGTTGACCGGGTGCAGCAGGCTCAGGTGGAAGCATGGGCTGAGGCGGCAGATTTGTACCCAGCAGATTGGCATCCAACTCCAGGAGTGCGTTGACATCCTGAGCCGCCAGTTGGTTCAGGTCAAATCCTTCTAAATTTAATGCCGCAATTTCCAGATCAACGGCGGATTCCCCTTCAACGCTACCAGCAGACCGAAGCCAGGACTCGATCGCGGTGTCCACTGGCTCAGCGATGTTTGCAGGAGCCGCAGAGGCATCAGCAGGAACATTGCTAGAAAGCTCAGTTCCAGGGAACGGTAGAGGCACCGATCGTGCTGCATCAATGCTATTAGGCGACGTTGGAGTCTGAGGCTGCTCCAGGAACGATGGTATTGCGGTCGTCGGAGACGGTTGAGCTGTCTGTGTGGCATGAGCGGTTGCTCCAGACAGGGGGGGAGTCACGCGTGCAGAATCTAGCCTTGCAGGAGTCGATGGCTGCAAGTAAGTAGAGGCTTCCTGCCCAAGCTGACTGGCTAAATGGCTAATGAGGGCAGTAAACATCATCTCGCCCTGCTGCCCCAGGCTATGCATTTTATTTAGCCCCTGAGACAGAGACTCTTCATATGCCTGTACGTTGCGCTGCAAAGACTCAAACACCACACTCAACGTGGAGTCCAGTTTGATCAGCAGTTCGTCTGCTTGTGCTTGAGGTACCTGAATGTTGCCGAACCCTGGGTAAGGTGCATCTGAAGTGGTGGCGACGGCTGGTGCTGAGCCTGTCAGTGCCAAACTAGCGCTCTGGGGGAGTGATTGCTGATTGCTACTCCGCAGAGATTGCGCCACTTGTTGAGGCAGCGTTTCTTGCAGCCGAGTCATCAACGCCTGCAAAAATTCGGCGATCACCTGCTGCTGGTTTCCGGGCAATGTCCCTGCGTACCCCTGACGCTGCGACTCTAACTGACGGATCTCCTGGATCAAGGCTTCTCGCTGGTGGCGCAATCCTTCTACATCAGACTGGAGCGGTTGCACCACGTTAGACCGCAAGTACCCCATTTCCTGGATAAGCGCCTGCAACATTTGCTGAGCAGCGGCTTCGTTTTGACCATAGGGCAGCGATCGCTCGACCTCCGCACCTGCCTGGGGTGACTGATAAGACGATCGTGCTGGCTGATAATAGATATCGTGCATCAGCAAATCTGGTCGTGCGTCTGCTTGCTCAAACCCTTCACCAGCCATTTGCCGCTGTTGAAGATAATTGCGGACACGCTCCAAAATTTGGCGCTGCTGGGTCACTTCTCCAGACACAACCCACGGTAGACGGGGAGTTGTTTTCTGAAGCACATTATCGATATCTGCAATGAGCGCTTGAATTTGATCCTTCTGAGAAGTCACAATGTAACCCCTGACGAGTACTGAGCAGAAGCAGGCTGAAATGTCGCTGCCACTTCTAATATAGTGAGGCTTCCTAGAACAGCCCAAATTATGCCCTGACTGAACCTGGAAACCCTAAGTTGAAATGGCGATCGCACAGTCTAAAAGACAGTCTAACCGGACGTTTAGTCTCATGCTTGAACGACCTTGAATCAGAAAGGCAACCTTAATGTTTAGTAACCTTGGAGGTAGCCATTAAGAGCAACCTTGCCTCTTAGTGCGTCTGGTTACATGCGTTTGGTTACACACATCTGGTTACTAAAGCGCAAGCCGCTACCGAGTTCAGACAGCGACACGCATGAACGATCTCTGCTGCAAGATCATTTCCAAGTCGTCCAGTACCGCCATATCTGGACAAAGTGTACGTCAGGAAACTAAAAACGTGACAAATTCTCCCAAAATTACTGAGGCAAGCTTTACGTCCCAACGTACCGTTGCCAGGTTCACTGTAGGCTTGAAGAACTTTAACGACACAGCACTTTAGATAACACAGCACCTTGATGGCGTAGGACATGGGGAATGAACCGGAACGATTGCGATCGCGCATCGATTCACCCGCCAGCACACATGCATTGGCTAGCACCCTCTTTGTTAAACCAGTCTTCGGGATTCAGCAATAATAACTAGCGCCATGTATTCATTAGGTTATTATTGCTATAAAGCTTATCTGCTTACCACACCTCTGCTCAAGCTTTAAAAGCCTGATTCGGTCATCTTCCTGTTTGTCGTCACAGTTTTGTCGTCACCGTAAAGCAAACTGTATCAGTGCATCACGACCTCTAGTCAATCCCCATACGCGATCGCTGGACGATCGTCCAAAGCCCAACCATCTACTCGTTTAACGCTTGACCCTTTTGACAAACAGCGCCGCCTTTAACCGCTCAAACGTTAGTCAGTCAAACCAATAGCAACCAAGCACAGACTAAACTGGCGACATCAGTGTCAGGTTTATCGACCAGATTTGCACCCTTGCACTATCATTTACCCTGGCTTGAGAATTACGACGCGGCACCCCATGGAAGATCGGTATAATCCCAGAGATGCTCACGCTAATATATCGATTCGCTCAGCCCCTTTTTTTGAAGGGCTACCAGAGCTTGCAGTCGAAAAAGCGACCGCCCAGGTTGTTATGCGCAGCCACCCAGCGAACCAGGTCATTTTGCTGGAGAATGACTGGGGTAGCTCGGTCTATTTTATCTTGAACGGTTGGGTCAAGATCCGCACGTACAACCTGGATGGGAAGGAAGTGACGCTCAATATTTTGGGCAAGGGCGAATTATTTGGTGAAATGGCTCCCCTGGATGAAGTGCCTCGATCGACCGACGTGATTACTCTGGCACCGACCGTCATCGGTAACATGCCTGCCCAGGATTTTGTTAATCTGCTGCATACCGAACCGCAATCGGGTATTCGGCTCGCCCAATTGATGGCACGTCGCCTGCGTCAAGTTAATCGTCGCTTGCGCTTGCGCGAATCTGACAGCACCTCGCGGGTTGCAGACATTCTCTTGTTTCTGGCTGATGGGCAAGGCAAAAAGGTTTCGACAGGCACCGAAATTCCAAACCTGCCCCACCGTGAATTAAGCAGCCTCAGCGGTCTGGCGCGAGAAACCGTGACGCGTGTGTTGAGTAAGCTAGAGAAAAAGGGGCTGATCTTGCGCGATCGCGATACCCTCACGATTCCTGATCCACATGCGCTAGAACGCTTAATGATTTAGCTCACATGGCTTGTTATTGACCGAACGGCATTAAAGCAAAAAACGATCGAGGGCAGCCTTTAGCTCCTCAATTTCGGTTTCGATGTTGCCTTCTTTCGCAGCGCGCCCAATACACTCAGTAAGATGTTCATCCAGAATAATGCGAGCCACACGATCAAGTGCCCCTCTAACAGCAGCAACCTGCACCAGTACGTCAGGGCAGGGACGGCTCTCTAGTACCATCGTCTTGATCCCCCGAATGTGCCCCTCAATGCGCGATAGCCGATTAACCACACGCTTCAGCGATTCTTCACTGTGAACATGAGCATGGTGAGCCGTGCTGTGATCATGGCTATGCAAAGGTTCATGCTCAACGCGATCGCTATCTCGGCTAAGGGGACGTTCAGAGGTTGCCATTTAGAGTTGAGGTTGACAGGGTTGATGACGAAAGCCACAGATACATGTGATTCTAGCCCACGTTGCCCATGAGACAACATCAAGGCGCACAGTTTCAATAAACATGTTCACGCCTCTACCTGCCACAATGAGGGTTAAGCGATACCTGTCGAAATCCGGCTGTCAGTTTGCCTGTCAAAATAGATTAGGACTTACGCATTTGAAGCTTAAAACCTCGATCCCCCCTTAGCCCCCCTTAGCCCCCCTTAAAAAGGGGGGAACTCTAAAAGCCCCCTTTTTAAGGGGGTTAGGGGATCTAACTGCGTAAGTCCTGTAGATGAAGAAACACCTCAGCGACATTTGCTATTTGTAGGTCGATGCTATGCGATTCTTAACCCTTTTCCACTCACTCCGCCGCTCTTTGATGACCGTTCTCGCCCTTGTGCTGGTAACGCTGTTTACGTTGGGGTTGCCGGCTCAGGCGGGTTTGCTCACGTCTACGATCGCTGCCAGCCCGATCGCGGCAGTTAACCCAGCACAGCTACCTGAGGCAACTGGACAGGGCAGCTTTGTTGCTAAAGCAGTCAACCAGGTTGGTCCAGCCGTGGTACGCATTGACACTGAGCGGACGGTGACTCGCCGCAGTAGCCCTGATCCGCTCATGGAAGACCCCTTCTTTCGGCGCTTTTTTGGCGAAGAAGGGTTTCCGCAGTCACCTCGTGAAGAGCATCTGAGGGGTCAGGGATCGGGCTTTATTATCGATCGTGGCGGCGTGATCTTGACGAACTCTCATGTGGTGAATGGAGCCGATAAGGTAACGGTGACATTGAAGGACGGACGCACGTTTGAAGGTAAAGTACGCGGTGCAGATGAAGTCACCGATTTAGCGGTTGTAAAAATCGACGGCAGTGATTTGCCCGTCGCCTCGCTCGGTAACTCTGACCAGATTCAGGTGGGAGACTGGGCGATCGCGGTGGGCAATCCGCTGGGGTTAGACAACACCGTCACGCTGGGCATTGTCAGCACCCTGAAACGCTCCAGCGCCCAAGTTGGTATTCCCGATAAGCGTCTGGATTTCATTCAAACCGACGCTGCGATCAACCCTGGCAACTCTGGTGGTCCGCTGGTCAACGATCAGGGGCAAGTGATTGGGATCAACACCGCGATTCGGGCTGGCGCGATGGGCATTGGGTTTGCCATTCCGATCAATAAAGCGAAAACCATCAAAGACCAACTGGCAAACGGTGAACGCATTGTGCATCCATATCTGGGTGTACAAATGACCATCCTCACGCCAGAACTGGCTAAACAGAACAATAGCGATCCAAACTCGGCATTTATGGTGCCAGAGGTGAATGGCGTGATTGTCGTGCGGGTGCTGCCTGACACTCCGGCTGCAAAAGCGGGTCTGCGTCGTGGTGATGTGATTACCCAGGTGGATGCCCAACCCATTACAACAGCAGAACAACTTCAGACGATCGTGGAAAATAGTCGCCTCGGTCAAACGCTACAGGTTAAAGTGCAGCGGGGTGATATCACGAAGCAGCTACCGATCAAAACGGCTGAGTTGCAGGATGCTGCCTGAGCAAATTGATTCGATACAACCTTGAGATGCCGTGAGGGTACTAGAACAGGCTTCATGCCGATCTTCTAGTGTCTATTTGGTGAAGGTAAAACGTATTGCAATCGGATTTAGCGCCTCAACGGTTGTCAGACTACGATCGTCAAGCTGCAATCTGCGGAATTTTTTCGCTTTACTACCCTTGGGAAGACCGTATAAATAGCGATGTTGTTAGTGTTGAAGATTACTTAACTGGTAGTGGAGCCGTAGGTTGATGCTGCGCTCTTACCACCTATTAGGAGTCTTGAGTGATTAATCTTTCCTTGCCTAAAGTCCTACTTGCTACAGCCCTAGCAGTACCTGTCGTGACCATGTTCGGTCAGAGCGCTCTAGCAGAAGATCTCGCTTTTACACTCAAAAACAGCAGCGATAGTCCCTTGGTCGAGTTTTACGTCGAAGATTCTGCGGAATCTAGCTGGGGTGAAAACTTGCTCAGTGAAGCGGTTGCGCCTGGAGAAGCTGGAACGGTCACGATCGCCGATGGACGCACCACCTGCACTTACGATATTTTGGGCGTGTTCGCCGATGGTTCTAAGCTTGATGAACGTCAGCTTAATCTGTGCGAACTCGGTTCTTATACTTACAAGTAGGGCAGCCAACTAGAGCGGTTTAAAGGCTAATCGCATTGAGTGCATCTTAGTTTTGCGGGTCAAGGTTTTTGGAAGTACGAGCGTCTCGCTCGCGAGCGAGACGCTCGCACTATTTAATACAAAACTGGGATGTACTCGATCGCATTTCCTCATGATGGGGAGGGGCAGGCGTAAAGAGGAAGAAGCTACAGAGGGCGATCGCGACGGCTCAAAACAGAGCGATCGCGTTTGGTGTACAGGCAATGACGACCATTGCTATAGTCAATGTACCTGAAACCGGAAGCTATACGAATGCTTACGTCTAGTGGTAATCCAGCTAGCAGACTGATCAACGCGTCGCGCTGTAGTGTTAAACGGTAAGCGTTTGTTTACTAACCTTCTTCCATGCGCCTGGTGTCTTTCCAGTTTGGGAGTTTGCCCCGTTGGTTGACTCAGATCAGCTTTGCCTTACTGCTCCTTACTCTTTCTGTTAAAGCTCAGCAGATGACTGGGATTCCCTCCGATCGCGATGCCATTCGTGCTGTGATCCAGCGGCAGCTACAGGCATTTCAAAAGGACGATGCGGAGGAGGCGTTTGCGTATGCTAGTCCTGAAATTCGCGCAAAGTTTGGGACAGCTAAAAATTTCTTTCAGGCGGTTAAAACGAGCTATGCCGCTGTCTATCGTCCGCGATCGGTTATGTTTGAGAAGCTCGTCACGGTGGAGGGGATTCCCACCCAGGAAGTGGTATTGCTTGATCCCAATGGCGATCTAGTGAAAGCACTTTATCTGATGGAGAAGCAAGCGGATGGCACCTGGAAAATCAGTGGATGCTATATCGTGCCGATGCCAGGACAAACGATTTAATCTCTCAGTCGATCGTGCAAAATCCTGAGACAATAGAGGCACAAAAAACGATAGAGGCACAAAAAACGATCGCGACGGCTCTTACAGCGGTTCTTAACCGAGACAGACACAGTCTTGTCTGAGGCGAGTGTTGGGTATCGGGTGTGGTGAATGCGCAGGAAAATGGCTGTAAGACGGCAGTTTAGTCAAACGATTGTTCTCATCCATCGCCAAGGTGTGCGTATGCTGAGCAGGCTTTCCTCCCGACTTGTACTGATCGCAGCAGCAACTCCACTCACGGCTGTTATGGTGCATAGCCAGTCGTTGCCCCATCTCATCAGTCAGGTTCAGCAACCAACTGCCAATGGACAAACTGACAGTGCCCCAACTGCTAGTGATCCGCTATCCAACGCTTCTGTGCCTGTTTGTTACATCCAGCTAGAGAATGGGCAGATCAGAGATCTGCGTCGTTTGTGCGGCAAAAAACCGCTCACGCCACCGCCCTCCCGCAGTCTGCCAAGAGCAACAGCCCGACCAGTGACGGATGACGATGATGATGATCCACCAGCGTCTGCATCTAGCCCTCAGATGGTTCCCTCACCACGATCGTCTACCAATCAATCGCCTACCAATCAATCGCCTACCAATCAATCGCCCACCAGCCCATCGCCCATCAGCCCATCGCCCACCAACCCATCGTCCATCAACCCACCAGCGCCTCAAGCAACGCCGACCAGACCAACCCCACAACCAACAGCTGGCTCTTTAACGGGCGTACCCGATCGATCGACGACTGTACAACCATCTCCCACTGCCTCACCGAGCAGTTCTCCAGGCTCACCCAACCCTTCAAGTTCACCCAATCCGTTAGCGATTCCACAAGCGGATGACTCGCGGGATTAAAGCGATCTGTAGGGGCAAAGCATTCGGCAAACAAGCGCTCGGCAACAGCAGAAAATCGTCACTCGTAGCTTGCTTCCCGTAGGATATGCTTTGCCCCTACTTTTGCGCGGTGCTTGTTAATGCGCTCATAGCATTCACTTAAACCTGAGCTGATAATCTGATGAACTGTTCAGCGTTTCTACCCTGTGGCACTTTTAATGAGCAGCAAACTCTGGAGTGGGTTCAGTCAACTCACGTTGATTCAAAGCATCTTCCGCCGATCAAGAACAGCCCTTCATGCTATCAATCAGTTTTGGCAACGGCACTCGTTAAGGCGCTTAATGGTCGTTATTGTGAGCGTCTTTCTTCTCGTCGTTACGACCCACGCCGTCGTCGCGCAAGGCACTGCTGCCAGTGGTCGCCCTAAGGTAGTGCTCATCTCCCTGGATGGTGCCACACCTGGGCTGATTGACGACTATTTGAATCGTGGCGTGCTTGACTCCAATACAGGGTTAGGGCTGCTCAAAAAGCGGGGCATTGTGGCGCGTCGCAATCTGACCTGCAATCCCTCTTTGACGGCTGCCTGCCACGTTAGCATTGGCACGGGTTCGACACCCGTGAAAACCGATGTGGTGGCGAATAGCTTTCATTTGGTCGCCAGCCCCTTCGCCCGCAACATCAGTGGGTTTGCAGCACCGATCGGCGGCTATACGGTTAACCCTGTTGGACCAGCCGCCCAACCCCTCGCAGAACCCCTGTGGGTAAAGCTACGACAAAACGGTAAGAAAGTGGTTGCCGCGACGTTCCCTGGTGCTGATGGGGCGACCATTACGATCGCAGGAGCAGGTACTCCTGTCATTCAAAGCGCGGCTGATCGCACGGTCGATTACACCGTTCCCTTTGGCGCGTTTGCGGGGGCAGGTGCTCAAGGGTTTAGCCTTACTGCCACCGAATTTACACCAGCACCCGGACAAACTATCACGCAGCTTGAAGCGGCTGGTAAGAAGTCGTACAGCCCCATTTTGCAGAAAACAACGGCGCTGGAGACATTGGCGATCGGCAGCGTTTCCTACTCCATTCAGGTGGCAGCATTGGATACCACCGATGATAACCAGGGCAACTACGATACGCTGGTTTTCTTTGATGCGACGACAGGTATTCAACCTGGTCCGTTTAGTCTGCCTTCTACGGGTCCTGCTTACGTGAAAGCGAGCGATCGCGTCTCGGCTCCGTTTTATCTGGAAGGGAGCGCTAACAAAGCAGGAGTTGGGTTCTACATCAGCGCACTGGCACCGGATCTGTCCACCGTGCGCCTTACCCGCTACTCGGCGAACGCCATTCCGCGCAATGCTCCTGTCCTGCAAGATGTGGACGACATCAATAACAATGTGGGCTTCTGGGCACCCCAGCCCGATTTTCGCATTCCTCAGCGGCTGAGTCCTGGGTTTACAACCTTCCCTGATGCTGAGCTAGAAGCCATCTACGAAGACCAGGTGCGTACCTTTGTGGCGTATCAAACTCGCGTGGTGCTACGCGCGATCGCCCAGAACCCAAACGCAGATCTCGTCCTCACCTACATCGAGCAGCCCGATGGTTCCGAACACCAATTTCTGACCATTGATCCCCGACAAGCGACAAATCCCAGCGACCCTAATACGATCGGGTCAGGACAAGATCAGGCAAAACTTGCCCGCTACGAAACCTACGTTCAGCGCGCCTACCGCGTTGCCGATCGTGCTGTGCAAGACATCATTGAAGCGGTAGGCACCACACGCAACGGCACTCCCAGGAGCAACATCATCGTGGTTTCCGATCATGGCTTTGCGCCCTTCCACACCACTGTGAACTTCAATGCGCTGCTAAGAGCCAACAACATCGACTCTACCAAGGTACGTGCCATTACCTCTGGTCCTGCAACCAACCTCTACATCAACCTCAAAGGGCGAGAACCAGACGGCACCGTAACGCCAGACGAATATGTGGTGCTTCAGAAGCAACTGGTCAAAATCCTTGAAGATCTGAAGGAGACAAATCCCAATTACGCCAAACGTGAAGGGAAGCCAATCTTTGACCAAATCTACCCTCGTCCACTGCCCAGCAACCTGAATGATCCCACCTTTGGGTTGGGTACCAACGAATTCATCGGGCAAGACTCTGGCGATGTCTATGCAACGCTGACACAGGGTTACAACTTTGACGGTCTTCAAACGCCCGTTGTCGTGCGGTTAGGCGATGCGCCTGCGACTCCTGCCACCACGCCAATTCTTTCGGTGCCTAACTTCTACGGCGCGCATGGCTATGACCCCAGCACGCCCAACATGAGCGCCATTTTCTTTGCAGCAGGACCAGACATCCGTCGCGGCAGATTGAATCAGGTTCGCAATATTGATGTAGCACCAACGATCAATCAATTGCTGGGTGTGAAATCGGCTTCAACGGTACAGGGCAAAGCGTTGAAAATTGAGTCTTAGCAAGACGGTTCTTTTAGAAGAGGGATGACTTCAACTCCCTCTTGAGCGCTTCATCAGGCGATGATCGCAGGTTCCGATCGCACTATCAAAACCAAAAAACGCAGAGTAGAGGCACGGCATTGCCGTGCCTCTACTCTGTTGGAAAGCCAAAGCGGTATCCCTTGCCATACACCGTGTTAATCAAAGGGGGATCGCCCTCCGCCTCAATTTTGCGTCGCAGGAGCCGCACTTGAGCCGCCAGCGCGTTGCTGGTTGGTTTTTCGGCGCTGTCTCCCCAGAGGTACTGGTGAATTTGTTCATGGGTCAGAATCTGGTTAGGAGAACGCATCAAGTATTCCAGCAGTTGCGTTTCTTTCTCAGAAAGCTCGATCGCTCGTCCGTGTCGATATGCCAACTGATTGCTGAGATCAAGTTCCAAATCATCCACCCGCAAACGCTGGACAGGAGCGACAGGCTCTAGCGTGGTGGGACGGCGCAACAATGCCCGCACTCTTGCCAGCAGTTCTCGCAGTTCAAAGGGTTTGATGATGTAATCATCCGCGCCTGCATCAAGTCCCTGCACCCGATCGTCCACCGTATCTTTCGCCGTGAGAAAGAGCACAGGCGTTGTATCACCGCGCGATCGCGCCTGCTGGCAAATCTCCAGTCCCGAATAATGGGGCATCATCCAGTCCAGAATCAGCAAATCGTAACGTGACTGCTGCGCTAACTGGTTGCCGCGATCGCCATCATATGCCACATCCACCGTATAGCCTTCGCGGGTTAAAATGAGGCTCAACGGGTCTGCCATTTCCACTTCGTCATCGACCAAAAGAATCCGCATGTTGAAAGTGAGGAGTGAGGAGTAAGGGGTGAGGAGTGAGGAGTAAGGAGTTACCTTCTTCTCTATCAAAGCTCAAAACACCTTTCACACAAACGTGTAACTGGTAATTACAGCGTTGCTTGGTCGAGTAAGCTACAGTTTTGTAAAAACGGATGTGGGGTGTAGGGTGTGGTGGATGAAAACAAAAGTGGCTGTGAAGCGGCGATTGCGGCAGATCCACGAAACTCAAAACTCCCTTCCTCTCACCCCCTACTCCCCACTCCCTACTCCCCATTCCCCATGATCACCGTTGCACTGCCTAAAGGCGCACTACTTTCCGACAGTATCCGATTGTTAAAGTCTGTCGGGTTGAACTTTAGCGCCTTTCTCGACCCAGCCAACCGCCTGCTGCAAATTACTGACCCAACCGGGACGGCAAAAGCGCTGTTGGTGCGAAATTACGATGTGCCCGTCTATGTGGAATATGGGCAGGCTCAACTGGGCATCATTGGCTACGATGTGCTGCGTGAAAAAACGCCACCTGTGGCACATCTGGCAGATTTGGGCTTTGGCAAATGCCGCATGTCAGTCGCCGTGAAGGAGACCAGCCCCTACCGATCGGCGCTGGAACTCCCGCTCTATGGACGGGTTGCTTCCAAGTTTGTCCACTGTGCCCGCGAATATTTCGATAGCCTAGATTTGCCTGTGGAGATTGTGCCGCTCTACGGTTCGGTGGAATTGGGTCCTATTACAGGGATGTCAGAAGCGATCGTTGATCTCGTCGCCACAGGCACCACTCTCCGCGAGAATGGCTTAATCGAAACCGATATCCTGTTTGAAACCACTGCCCGCTTGATTGCTCATCCGCTCAGCTACCGCCTCAATGCTGATGGTGTGGGTGAATGGGTGGAAAAACTGCGATCGGCAGTGGCGATCGTATGAACAATCTTGATGATTCTCTGGAATTCGAGGACACTCTAGAGTTGAAAGTCCGACCACGAGAAGCTGAAACAGTTTCTCTACAGATTCCTAAAGATACGTTGGCATCGCTCAAGAAGGTAGCAGAGCAGCGAGACATGGCATTGGATGCTTTGCTGAAGCTCTATATCGGCAAATGTCTGCGTCAGGATTTGAGTCAACTGCTTGCAAATCAAGTGCTAGGGCGCGTCATCAACTAGCTCCAAAATCTTGCGGTATCAGCATTGTCGCGCCCGCCCCAACACACCAGGCTAGGGGCTGGAACCCTTGCTGTAACTAAATCGGGTAAGCCCCCGGCTTTGCCGGGGAGCCGCTCAAAAGTTTGACTGGGTGCAGCCATAGCAGAAAAATTCTCCTGTTTGAAAGCACAAGTGCTTTCGCGTGTTCAGGAGAATTGAAATGGATTATCAGAAGCTAAATCACACGACGTGGCATTGCAAGTATCACATTGTGTTCATGCCGAAACGGCGGAAGAAGGTGATCTTTGGTGAACTGCGGCAGTACATGGGTGAGATCTTTCATGCACTCGCACGGCAAAAGGAGTGTGAGATTGTCGAAGGGCATCTACTCAAAGACCACGTACATATCTGCATCAGTATTCCACCTAAGTATGCGGTTTCGGCGATTGTGGGGTATGTCAAAGGCAAAAGCGCCATTGCAATTGCCCGCCAGTTTGCTGGTAAAACCCGCAACTACACAGGTGAGAGTTTTTGGGCACGTGGTTACTATGTTTCCACGGTGGGACTCGATGAGCAGGTCGTGCGTGCTTAGATTCGCAAGCAAGAAGAGGAGGATGAGCGGTTGGAGCAACTTAACTTACCCTTGCGCTGAGGCAGGGTCTCCTTGGGAGACGCATAAACTTGCCCCCTTGGGGGGCTAACAGATGATAAGCCTCCGGCTTTGCCGGAGGTGATTTAACTGATGTGTAATCGTAATTGATGACAGCCCCTAGATTCAACTGCCAAAGTGCTGGCACGACATCATCATTCAAAAGAAGAAGTCGCCCAAATTTTGCAAGAAATTCGTCTGGAAGCAAAGTAAGCGATCGTGCCAACACAGTCTCCATGAGGCGGGCGAACTTCTTTCAATGGCAGCGTACTCCGTTTGTTAATAGTGGTGAGGTGCCTGTCAACGTTGAGACCGCCTGTCTGGATCATTGAAATTTTGCTTTCGAGGTAAACATGTGGTCAGAATCTACCTAACGTAAGGTAATCTGCACCAGATACTCCGTTTAGAATCGATGAGCGTTAGATGGCATTGGTTTATGGCATGTCAGCCTGAGCTAGAAGCACTAAGGAACGCGAATTTAATCAGGTGTAATTCTTCTGTAGGGACGTTACATGTAACGTCCCTACAGGCGGGAAGTTGCTCAGGTTAATTAATCCACGATCCTAAGTGATCGACATCAGGTATCCAGCGCAAAGGGAAATTAACCTTGTACTAAAACTTGGTGGGAGAGAATTATCCTTACGAATCACACCATAAACATTTAATCTTGACTGTCAGAAGAGCAGTAGAAAAGTGGAAGGGGAGGACATTTATAATGAGAGATCCAAATCCTAATTCAATTTCAAAGCTTGCCTTTGCAACATCAGTTCTGGCACTGTTAATCAGCGGCTTTGCGCTCTATCAAACACTAGCGCTGCGACAAACTTCAGCTACCTCTAATGCAGTAGTTCCGAACAATACGGCACCTCAGCAGCCACAGCCTACTCCTACCACTGCGCCTCAGATTGCCTCCCCTTCGCCATCAGAGTCTATCTCATCGCCGACTGCGGCAACAGCAGGCATTCAGCCCAAGCAGTTTGTGCAACCTGCGTTTGGCAGCATTGGTGAAGTTGAACTGCTTTCAGTCAAGCGAATTCAAGATCCAGCCACTGGCAAGCAAGATGTTGTCAATGTTCAGTTTCGCTTGCGTCGGTTGTCTGATAAGTCTCCACCCGCACTAAATCAGATTTTTAATCCCGCTGAGACAGCCGCTCGCAATCCAGATACTAGCGAAACCTATGAAGCTGTTGATCCGCTAAAGCGCACGACCAGTCCCTTTTCAATTAACTTGCTTGCGGTGAATGCTTCAGTCGATGGCTATGTTTGGATGAAAATCCCGGAAGGGGTCAATACTGTTGATCTACTGATGAAAGAAACACAGGGCTTTAAGAACGTACCGATCGCGAATTAGTGCTGCACACGATCGCCAGAACTAACCGCGAATCAGATGTTTGGATGGCTCAAAATGGCGGTTGAGTAAGGTAAACTCCTGTCATAAAGTTTCATCCGGTGGCGGCTATATCGCACTACACGAAGACCTGAAGGCGATCGTCGATCGCGAGCATCTCTTGACCGATCTCTTCCTATGTTGCCTAGACTAATATGTTGCCTAGACCAAGGGCAACTGCCCCGTATGCACCTGAAGCACTGTTAACCACCACCAATAGTCGAGGCTTACAGCGGTTCTTCATCGATTCAGCACAAGTCTTATCGAGATGGGTTTAGGGTCTAAGGTATCGAGTGTGTGAATGCCATGAAGATAGCTGTAAATGGATTATGGTTGAAGGAATGCTGATTGGCTTCATGTCCAATCGATCCGGGCACACTTGGTTTGGGCACACTTGATTTGGGCACACTTGATTCGGGCACTTGATTCGGGCACAACATTCAGGCACATAGAGGAGCCATGCTGATGAAAAACTTGCTGGTTGGTGCGCTGGTTACAATCACCACGATCGCCACTCAGAGCGCGATCGTTCATGCTCAAACCGTTACGCCTAATGCTGCTAAGCCTGCAAGGGTACAGAGTGCGCCGCTGGTGACTCAGCCCGCCTCTCTTAAGCCAATCTCCGTTGATGCGGGTCGTTCTGCCAAGCCCTACACCACTGACCAACTCAACAGTATTTTGGGCACGATGCAAGCAAACCCTCAACCAACTCAGCCTGCACCCAAAAATTCGATCGAATCGCTTATCCAACGCTTCTCGGTTTCTACGCCCAAGCGCACGACGACGATTGACCCGATCGACTTCTTTAAGCCTCCTGCCTTGGATGGTGGCGTTAAGATTCCAATTCAGCAGTAGAGCGCTTTGGCTTTGGGTCGTGTTTCAAACGTGTGGTCGGCGATCCGTAGGGACGTTACATGTAACCTCCCTGCGAAATCGTGAGCTGCCTCTCAAGAATCCGCTCATACGTCTTGAGCAAATAATCTGGTTGGCGGGTGGTAATGAGATACCCAATAAAAATCAGCAGGATAGAGACCATTGCCACGGGTATGGCAAAGGGGAAGTAAAGCAGATGGCGACGATCGTGTCGTACCATCTTGCGGATGCGATCGAAGAAGATCTCGACTTTGCCCTGGAAGCTGGTGGTGGGATCGCGATCGCTGCTAGCAGGCAAATGTTTTGGGTCTTCCTGAAAGGGGGCTGATAGCTGCTGTTGCCAGTAATAATCGTGCCCAATCAGCAAAAACCGCCAGAAAAAGTGAGAGAGGTCGCTGGGTGCGGCATGGGTGGCTCTTGCTTGAGGTTGCCGCCAGATGGTGTACCCCTGTTGCCGTAGACCCTTGGCATGGATCACGCAGTTCCCACGATACAGCGGCAACGCGGTTGGAATCGGCTGCTTCAACAGAAACTCGCGCCGAAAGGCAACATTGTTCAGAAAATACTGAGCCACGGGAGCCAGCGCTTGCTCTCCAGAATATTGCGGAAAAATATACGTCAGCGCCATCGCAGTACCGTAAACCCCAACCCCGCGAGTCATCGTTTCGCCCGCCACAATTTGGATCGCAGGCTCTTTTGCAAACGGCTCTAAAAGAGAGCGTAACCAGTGTGGTTCGTAGGCGCAGTCTGAATCGCAGTAGACAACAATTTCTCCAGTGGTCAATGCGGCACCGAGCATTTTTGCTTTGTAATAGCCCGTTTCAGGCGGTGCCTGGTGGACTTTCAGCCAGGGGTGGCGATCGCACAATGCCGTCAACAACTGGGTTGGCGTATTGCCACTATCTACAATCAGCACCTCGTTCGCTGCCGTTAACGGAAGGTCTTGCTGTGACAGTGAGGCTAAAGACTGTGCCAAGCCTTCTAGATCAGCATTCGCTAGATTTTCAGTCTCTAACACTAAAGAAAAACTCGGTCGTTTGTTAGTTGCGGGCACTGCCGACAGCATTGGCGACTCCTGTTAAGTGCGGAGGGGAAGGTGCATTTAGAACGAAATGGCAGCGAATGAAGTCTTTAAACTACGATCGGTCAGGCTCGAATTTGAGCTATCTTCCATTCTTGACCTGAAGGTGACACGATAATATGACTAAGCGCTTCTGAGTGTAAAGTGCTTTTTGTCTCCCGGTGATGCTGGAGCGGAGTTTGCTGCTAAGTAGGTGTAAATAGATGAACGTAGTCACCAAAGCTGTAGTCACCACGACTGAGGGCTGAAAGTAGATTGCTCAAAGCTAACGATTAAAAGCGACTGAACCGTTAACCCTCTCTGATTGATGTCGTCTGATTGATTCGATGTTTCTACTTAGCTCATGAGTTTAATTGTTTTTCTACTGCGTTCTTCCTGGTGGATGGTGGCGATCGCTATCTTAACGGGCTTTCTGAGCGGTGGTAGCACCGCAAGTTTGATTGCGCTGATCAGTCGATCGCTGGGTCAGGGGTCACTGTATTCATTGACGGCGATCGCCTGGGTCTTTGTCGGTCTGGCGCTGATAGCCCTGGTGACGAGCGTGATTTCGCAACTGATGTTGATTCAGTTAGCGCAAGATGCCGTGTTTCAACTACGCCTGAGCCTGAGCCGCCAACTGCTTGCATCTGAACTGGCTCATTTGGAAAAATTGGGCGCACCGCGCATTCTCGCCACGCTCACTGATGACATACAAGCAGTAACGGATGCGGTACGGTTAGTGCCGTTTTTTTGCATTGATCTCGCCACGGTTGCAGGGTGCCTTGTCTACATTGGCTGGCTCTCCTGGCAGGTCTTTTTTCTAGTAGTTGGGTTGACGATCGCCGCGCTCAGCAGTTGTACCTGGTTGTTGAGTCGGGGCAAAAAATTACTGGCGCATGCCCGCGACGAGCAGGATCATCTGTTCCAGCATTTTCGGACGGTCACGGAAGGTACCAAAGAGCTAAAACTGCACTACTGGCGGCGGCAAGCCTTTTTACAAGAAGATTTACAGCCAACAGCTTCAGCCTTTCGCCGCTTTAGCGTGCGTGGGTTGACGATGTTTGCCATTACCGCAAGTTGGGGTAAGCTCATCTTTTTCTTTGCCGTGGGGTTTGTGCTGTTTGCGCTACCCAAATTTATGACGCTGGAGCCACAAACCGTTTCGGGGTACGTCCTCACCTTTACCTATTTGATGCTGCCAATGGATCGGTTGGTGAATCAGTTGCCGACGATTAGCCGTGCCGGCATTGCGCTCGATAAGATTGACTCGCTGGGGTTGTCGCTGGCAAGCCGGACAGAAGCAATGGTTGTACCCGCACCTGCCCGTCAACAGTGGGAAACGCTAAGGCTGAAAGGTGTTACGTATACCTATCAAACCGATCAGGAGGATGCCTGCTTTGTGTTGGGTCCGATCGACCTGACGCTCCATCAAGGCGAAATCATCTTTATTGTGGGCGGCAACGGTAGTGGTAAATCGACGCTGGCAAAGCTCATCACCGGGCTGTATCGACCTGAAGGGGGTGAACTTTATCTGGATAGACAGGTGATTGATGCCGATCATCAGGAGTGGTATCGTCAGCATTTCTCGGTAGTGTTTGCCGATTTCTATCTGTTCGATCGCCTGTTGGGCTTAGACCAGACTGATCTGGATGCTCAGGCACAGCGTTATCTCAAACGCCTGCGTCTCGACCATAAGGTAAAGGTCGTTGAGGGGAAGCTATCGACCACCGCCCTGTCTCAAGGTCAGCGGAAGCGGCTGACGCTGCTCACTGCCTATCTAGAGAATCGTCCGCTTTACGTATTTGACGAATGGGCAGCAGACCAGGACCCAACGTTTAAAGACCTGTTTTACCGAGAATTTTTGCCCCAATTGCGGCAACAGGGAAAAACAGTGCTGGTGATTAGTCACGATGATCACTACTTTCACTTGGGCGATCGCGTTCTAAAACTGAACTACGGACAGATTGAATCTTTCCAACACCATGAGTCACGATTAAACACATTAGACTAATTTTCATCTCAGCAAAGTAACGTTGTCTGCCGTTCTTTGAGCAACCTTTGCAGCGGTAGACCTTCAAAGGAAGATGGTGGTATGACTGGATCTAGTCAAACATCGGTGTAAACGGTATTGTTTGTGTCAAACGGGTTTTTCTATTTCACGCTGCCTTAAATAGCTAACGTTTGTCCTGGCTGCTTTTTGCAATGTTCAACATTGGGTGTTTTGGACAGACACAACTACTGTTTTTTAATGTGCATGGTTAATGTGTGTGGCTCAAGTTAAAGAGTCCTTTACTAATTTGCTTTACATCCTCTTAAGCTGACTCAACTCTCTGCTGATGATGTTCAACGCCAAGGAACGATGACTACGCTTCTGGAATGTTTACTTATTTTTTTAATCGGCGGCTCGATCGTGTTCTATTTCACCTGCGCCGTCTTCACTCACCAGTTCTTTACACCTGCTATTAACGCTGCCAGTGTGCCACCGGAGGGTAAGCCGCCTGTTTCAATCCTTATTCCGGTTTGCGGTCTTGATGCAGGTGCGTGGGATAACTGGTCGTCGTTTTGCCTACAAACCTATCCAGCCTATGAAGTTTTGTTTGGCGTGACCGATCCACACGATCCAGCCATTCCGGTCTTACAGCGGGTGGTTGAAACCTATGCCGATCGCGCGCGCTTGTTCTATGGACTCAAACCACGCGGCATTAATTACAAAGACAGCAATCTCAGCTACTTGTTGGAAGAAGCGCGTCATGAGCTGATTATCTTTGCCGATAGCGACATTCGTGTCCATGCCGACTATATTCAAACCGTTACGACTCCCTTGGCGGATGAAAAGGTGGGGTTAGTGACCTGTGCCTTTATTGGTTATCAGCCTCAATCGCTAGGAGCCGCGATCGCATCGTTTGGGCGCTGTTTTGACTTTATTCCCAGTTTACTGATTGCCCGCACGCTCGATCGCGGTTTGCGGTGTGCAGTGGGAGCCACGATCGCCACTCGCAAGGCAACGCTGGCTAGTTTTGGTGGACTACACTTTAACCGCATTGGGTCTGACTATAACCTGGGCAAACGGGCTGCTCAAGCAGGCTACCGCATTGAACTGTCTCGTTACGTGTTGGAATCAGACACAGGGCAGGAAAGCATCGCCCAGGTTTTTCGACGAGAACTCCGCTGGGCAAGAACGATCCGGTTCAATCGTGGTGCCCAATATTACAGCATGGTGTTCTGTTATGGAACGGTCTATTGCCTTCCGCTGCTATGGCTGACGGAGTTTTCACATTGGGCGATCGTGCTCAGTCTGGCTACCTTTGTGGTGCGCTACGTGCAAGTGCTGCTGGCAGTTTCTAGCATGACGTGTCCGAAACTGGTCAGATGGCTTTGGGCATTGCCTCTACGCGATGCGCTGAGTTTTCTCGTTTGGTTAATGGGCGCGTTTGGTCAGGGTGTCTATTGGCGTGGACGACAACTGCGGGTTGAAGGGGATGGTCTCATTAGCCAGTTGGAATAGGGACGATTAGAAGTCAAGTAGAGTACCGTCGCGAACAGGCAGAAGGCAGAGGGCGGAAGTAAAGAAGACTAAGGTTTGCCTTCTGCCTCCTGCCCTCTGCCTCAACTCAAGGGTGTACGAAACCTAAAGGCTCGATAATACCGCTCTTGCAGCTTCTAACGTATGGTCAACGTCTGCATCCGTATGCGCCAGCGAGGTAAAGCCCGCTTCAAATTGGGAGGGTGCCAGATAAACGCCACGCTCTAACATGCCACGGTGGAAACGGCTGAACTTGCCTAGATCAGACTGTTTGGCATCTTCGTAATTGTGTACCGGACCTTCGGTGAAGAAAAAGCCAAACATGCCGCTGATTTGTCCACCGCAGGCTGCATGTCCCGTTTCTTTAGCGATGTCGAGCAGCCCAGTTGCCAGCCGCTTTGTAATGCGATCGAGCTGATCATAGGTACCTGGTTGACGCAGTAGCTCCAGGGTTTTGATGCCTGCTGTCATTGCCAGTGGATTTCCTGATAGGGTGCCAGCCTGATACATGGGTCCAGCCGGGGCAACCATTGCCATAATGTCTCGCCGTCCGCCATAGGCACCAACGGGTAAACCGCCGCCAATGATCTTGCCCAAAGTGGTGAGGTCTGGGGTAATACCAAACTTTTCTTGAGCGCCACCATAGGCAATGCGGAAGCCTGTCATGACTTCATCAAAGACCAGGAGTGCGCCATGCTCACGGGCAATTTCCTGCAACCCTGGCAGAAAGCCTGCATCAGGTGGGATAAAGCCTGCGTTGCCCACGATCGGCTCCAAGATCACCCCTGCGATCGCACCAGGATTCGCTTCAAATAAAGCTTTAACGGCTTCCAAATTATTAAAAGGAGCGGTGAGCGTGTTATCGGTCGTCGATTTAGGCACACCAGGAGAGTCGGGGAGTCCCAGCGTGGCGACACCCGATCCCGCTTTCACCAGAAACATGTCGGCGTGCCCGTGATAGCACCCTTCAAACTTGATGATTTTCTCTCTCCCTGTGAAGGCACGCATCAGACGCAACACCGACATGCAGGCTTCGGTGCCGGAGTTTACAAAGCGCACCATTTCAATGCCAGGAACCGCATCAATGACCATCTCTGCCAGGACATTTTCCAGGCTAGAGGGAGCACCAAAACTCGTCCCTTTCTCCAGCGCCTCATGTAGCGCTTGCAGCACCGCAGGATGGGCATGACCGCAGATCGCAGGTCCCCAGGTGCCGATGTAATCGATGTAGCGGTTCCCATCTACGTCCCAGGCATAGGCTCCTTTAACGTGGTCAAACACGATCGGCTGTCCGCCCACAGACTTGAAGGCACGTACAGGAGAGCTAACCCCTCCGGGCATGAGTTTTTGGGCGACGGCAAAAATTTCTTCTGATTTGGTTGTATTCAAGCTGCTAGTAATCAAAGTGATCTCCTTAACATTCCTGGACTGAACTTTCCACTTTAAGAACAAAGTCTCAGTCTAAAGAGGGTGTACAATTCTTGGCGACGAATTATCATGCCATTATCCCATTTGCCAGGACGGGGTAATCGTCATGTCTTACATCTCAAATCAAGATTTGCCTAGTGGTGTTCGCGATCGTCTCTCAGAAGCATCGCAAAACCTTTACCGGGTTGCATTTAACTGCGCTATTCAATGGTACGGCGAGGAAGCAAAAGCGCACAAGATCGCCTGGAATGCCGTGAGGAATCAAACCTTCAGCTTGAATAGCGCCATTTTTAGCTAGATTAAAGTTCGACCAGACCCTGACTCGAACGGTAACTAACCTTTGAGCTAGTTTTTCCCTGGGCGAGCTTGCCGAGAGTAAGCTAGGGGCTGTCATCAATTACTCTACACATTGCTTGCAGTAAGGGTTCCAGCCCCTAGCCTGGTGTGTTGGGACGGGCGTGACACTGCTGATATCGCAAGGTTTCAGAGCTAATTGATGACACGCCCTAGCCCTGTGACGTTTCCGTCTGGCGATCGTCGATGATTTGGGCGAGTTCTTCGCTGCTTGCCCGATAAACGTTCCCGCAGAAATGGCAAATGGCTTCTGCGCCATTGTCTTGCTCAATCATGTCTTGTAACTCGGTTGTACTAAACAGCTTCAGCGCGCCAAGAGCACGATCGAACGAGCAACGGCAGTGAAATCTCAGCAGTTGCACCTCTGGTAAAATCTCTAGCCCCACGTCACCTAAAAGCTGCTCAAAAATGTCAGCCAGCGTTTTGCCTTCTTGCAACAAAGGGGTAAAGCCTGAGAGCGATGAGATCCGGGATTCCAACAGTTCGACCAGTGCCTCGTCGCTAGCTGCTTTTGGCAAGACTTGAATGAGCAACCCACCCGCTGCCGTCACGCCACTTTCTTCAACAAAGACCCCTAAGACAAGCGCTGAAGGCGTTTGCTCAGATGTGACGAGGTAATGGGTGAGATCGTCACCAATTTCGCCCGAAACCAACTCTACAGTACTCGAATACGGGTAGCCATAGCCAACATCGCGCACCACATAGACATAGCCCTCCTGCCCAACTGCGCCCCCTACATCTAGCTTCCCTTTGGCATTAGGAGGCAACTCGATCGTGGGGCGATCCACATAGCCGCGTACTGTGCCATCCAGACCCGCGTCGATCAAAATGCCACCCAATGGACCATTGCCACGCACACGAATGTTGACTCTTGACTCTGGACGCTTCATGCTAGATGCGAGGAGCAGTCCGGCAGTCATCGTACGACCTAACGCGGCAGTGGCAACATAGGAAAGATTATGCCGCCGTCTTGCTTCTTCGGTAAGTCGAGGGGTGATGGCTCCCACGGCTCGGATACCTCCCCTGGCGGCGGTTGCACGCATGAGCTGATCAGCCATGAAAATTCCTTACGTTTCTTAATAGTCTTTCTTATCTATTCTAAGACGCTGTGTGCAGAGCAGGCGGAGATGAACACGCTGAGTTGCTGAATCCGCACGATCGCAGCTTTGAAGATGGGATCCTCTAGGGGCGCGTCATCCTGACGAACCAAACGGCTTTACGTTAGGAGGTCTGCGTCGTCGGGGGCTGTAGGCGCAGAAACGCGCTTCCACGATGTTTGGCATACTATAAAGAGTCCTTTTGGCGATCGCCCCTTCCCTATGCTTGGTACCTTTCAGCAAAGTAGCCTCCGAATCGAAGTAGCCGCATCAGAGCAGACGCTACGCCAAAGTTTGACTGATTCAGCCAAGTTGCAGCAGTGGTTATCGCCTTTGCGCCTGGATCGAGGGCTACCCGAACATCTGCATCCCGGTTTAACATTTACGACTTGGGCAGGACCGATCGCCATTCAGCAAGTGGTCGAACAGGTCGAAACCGATTGTCTGCAGTTGCTTTTAAGCAAGGGCATTGATGGGTTTCACGAGTGGTACTGGGGCGATGGCTGGGTGCAATCTCGGCTGGAAGGAATCTCCCTTTTGCCACTCAATCTGGCTCAGACGGCTACCTTGCTGCGCCTCCGTCAGTTTCTCGCAGAGTGATCTGGGTGACGTTACAACAGTTCTTGCGCTAAAGCCTTTTTGATGGGTTAGTCTCTACAGGATAAAGCTTAAGCAAGCAGCAAGCGTTCAGATTTGAGGAAGCGTTTATGAAACCAGTGTATGCTTTTGGCCTGGTAGTTGCGTTTGTGGGTGCAGGGTTAGGACTTGCGATCGGCAGTGTGCAGTTGAGGGTAGATAGCGCTGGCATCAAGGAGAAAGCGCCGGAAACAGCGATCGCGCCAGCAGTGATCGCTCAAGCAAGCGCAACAGTGCCTCCTGTGACAACAACCTCTAGTGCGGCTGCGATCGAGCTGGCAAAGCATTTAAAACGTGTCGGAGCCAAAATGTATGGAGCCTACTGGTGTCCGCACTGCCATGAGCAACTCCAACTCTTTGGGAACAAAGCAGCGGCTCAACTGCCCTACATCGAATGTGCTGAAGACGGCAAAAATGCCCGCCCTGCCCTCTGCAAAGCAGCAAAAATCGAAGGCTATCCGACCTGGAAGATCAAGGGTAAGACCTATGAAGGGACGCAAGGACTCATCGATCTTGCAAACGCCTCTGGCTATAAGGGATCACGCAGCTTCTAGCCCGTTGGCGCACCTTAGGATCGTGGATTTACTAAGGAATGTGCGGCTGAGTAAGGGATCTTGTTTGCTAGAAATCTCCTTACGCTTCCGGGTTGAGATTACCCCGTACCCGGTAGCGTATCGAAGCCGCATGAGAATACAACCCTTCTGCCGTTGCCAGCACATCGATCGCGCCCGCCACTTTTTGTAAGGCGGTCTGAGAATATTGCACCAGGCTAGAGTGCTTCATAAAGGTTTCCACGCTCAAAGCTGATGCGTATCGAGCAGAACCTGATGTTGGTAAGGTATGGTTCGGACCAGCCAGATAGTCTCCCACCGCTTCGGGGGTCGAGCAGCCCAGAAAGATTGCGCCAGCATGACGAATCTTTTCCAGTAAGCCCCAGGGATCAGCGATTTCAAGCTCCAGGTGTTCAGGCGCAAACTCGTTGGATAACTCCGCTGCATCTGCCAGTGATTCCACCACCACTACCAGCCCATAATGAGCGATCGCTTTTTCGGTGAGCAGCCGTCGCGGGTGGTCAATCAATTGACGTTCCACTTCATCTACCACCTTGCGCGCCAGCACCGAGTCATCGGTCAGCAAGATTGCAGCAGCCATTTGGTCGTGTTCTGCCTGCGCCAACATATCCGCCGCGACATGCACTGGGTTCGCCACCTTATCAGCAATGATCAGCACTTCCGAGGGACCTGCTAAAGAGTCGATCCCCACCGTGCCGTACACCAACTTCTTGGCAAGCGTAACGTAAATATTGCCAGGTCCCGTGATCACATCCACTTTCGGAATGGTCTCTGTTCCAAAAGCAAGCGCCGCGATCGCCTGGGCACCCCCCACCCGATAGATTTCTTCAACCCCCGCCTCTTGTGCCGCTACCAAAACAGCGGGATGAATGGTTTTTTCGGCGCTGGGCGGTGTCACCATCACAATCCGAGGGACGTTGGCTACCTTGGCGGGCACCGCATTCATGAGCACAGTGCTGGGATAAGCGGCTTGTCCACCCGGTACATACAACCCCGCGCAATCAACCGGGGTGTAGCGCTTGCCCAGCACGACCTCGTCCTCTTCAAACTGCACCCAGCTCTTGGGCATCCGTTGACGGTGAAAGGCTTCGATCTTGCGACAAGCCAACCGAATCGCGTCCAGCAGTTCTTTAGACACCTGTTGATACGCCGCATCCAGCTCAGACCCACTGATGCGTAGGTCTTCAGGCTTCAAGGTGAGGCGATCGAATTCAGCGGTATAGTGCAGTACAGCCCGGTCACCCTGGCGCTTCACAGCCTGAAGCACTTCTCGTACCGTCGCTTCTTTGTGAACGACCTGATCATCGTGAATGCGATCGCAGATCCGTCGCAATTCAGTTCGTGCCTCAGCCCGCTGAGTGATGATTCGCAGCATGGAGTAGGAGTGCCAGACTTAAGAGATTGCCTTGCGAAAACAGAGGTGAAGGGGCATTGCGAAAAACGCTGGATGACAGACACATCTGTATTCGCTACTCTAGCTTAACCTGGATTTTTTGGGGATCACGCTATCCTGAAAAGGAGATGCTATAGTTATTTGTCTAGCGTCTGGTACGCTCACGTCATCCATATTCAATCGAAGGGATCTCAGGATTTAACTGTGGCTAATATTAAGTCTGCTATTAAGCGCGTCGAAATCGCTGAACGCAATCGCCTACGCAATAAAAGCTATAAGTCAGCCGTGAAGACGCTGACCAAGAAATATCTTGCCGCAGTAAGTAAGTACGCTGCTAGTCCAACCTCTGAACTAGAGCAAGAGGTTCAAAAGGCTCAGGCAGAGGCTTACAGCAAGATCGACAAAGCGATTAAGCGTGGTGCGTTGCACCCAAACACTGGTGCTCGTAAGAAGTCGCTGATTGCACGCGCTTTGAAAAAACATGAACCCGCTCGGTCAGTTTCTTGAAGATTAGGTTTCAGGTGCCAATGGAGGTAGCTACCTTTTGAGTTGCTGCCCTGATCTCAGCCGCCAGTCCCTAACGTTTGTTTCATGCAGTTGATCGATACTCATGTACACATTAACTTCGATTCGTTTCAGCCGGACTTAGATGCGGTTGCGACTCGTTGGCGATCGGCTGGCGTTGTTCGCCTGGTGCATTCGTGCGTTGAGCCGTCTGAGTTTCCGGTGATTCGGTCGTTAGCCGATCGGTTTCCAGAACTTTTTTTTGCTGTGGGACTGCATCCGCTAGATGTTGAAGAGAAGTGGACGGCTATCTCTGCTCATGAAATCTTGAGGTTAGCTCAGTCTGATCGCCGAGTGGTTGCCATTGGTGAGACAGGTTTGGATTTCTTCAAGGCGAACAACGTTGAGCAACAGCAACTCGCCTTTGAGTCGCAGCTAAAGATTGCTCAACAGTTGAATCTCCCGGTTATCATTCACTGTCGAGACGCGGCAGAACCGATGGCGGTTCTCCTGAAAAACTTCTGGAGCCAGCACGGTTCTGTAAAGGGTGTGATGCACTGCTGGGGCGGCACTCCCGAAGAAACCCAATGGTTCCTGGATCTGGGTCTTTGGATTAGCTTTAGCGGTACGGTCACGTTTCCCAAAGCAACCCAAATTCATCAGTCGGCGCAAATGGTGCCCAGCGATCGCTTGCTCATCGAAACGGATTGCCCCTTTCTGGCTCCAGTGCCTCAGCGTGGTAAACGCAATGAGCCTGCTTATGTCCAGCATGTTGCGGCACAGGTGGCTCAGTTACGGGACGTGTCTTTGGAGGCATTGGCAGCGCAAACGACTCAAAACGCCTGCCGTCTGTTTGGTCTGCCGATACCTGATCTGGCGATCGCGGCTAGCTAATCCTCTGCGAGGCGGTCATTTCACCCACATGTTTCAGGATTCGTTACGGCACTGTTGACTGAGTTGCAAAATTTTGCTATTGCTTACCACACAAAACGTGGTTCTCTGCGCCATAATGTAATGAGGATTTGTCTATTGCATAATGACTTGCTGTATGAAAGGGTTTGCCACTCCTACCCATCCTCTTCTGCTGTTGGAGTAACTACGTGTGAGCGGGTACTCCTGGATTCATTGTTTCCCAAGGCGAGCGCTTGAAACGTTTAATGAATGATGCACATGCCGCGTCTATCACCTATTCACTATCGGAGACTGCCCTGAGCTGTCAAATACCTCTTTAACTGAATACCCCTGTCTCTTGGGTTCTTGCTGGAATCCAGGCATTTTGTATTGACGTTTTTGTACAAACCACGTAAAATCTGGGACTCGCGCTGGGCGTGACCCCTTTGAGGAGACGCATGACTGAGCAGACTTATACCCCCCCCGCCTTTACGTTACCAGACCTGGTTGAAATTCAGCGGGCGAGCTTCCGTTGGTTTCTAGAAGAAGGACTGATTGAAGAACTCGATAGTTTCTCGCCGATTACAGACTACACAGGCAAGCTGGAACTCCATTTCCTGGGCAAAGACTATAAGCTGAAACGCCCGAAGTACGACGTAGATGAAGCGAAACGGCGCGATAGCACCTATGCCGTGCAGATGTATGTTCCCACTCGTTTGATTAATAAAGAGACGGGTGAGATTAAGGAGCAGGAAGTCTTCATCGGTGATTTGCCGCTCATGACCGATCGCGGCACCTTCATCATCAACGGTGCAGAGCGCGTGATCGTCAACCAGATCGTCCGCAGCCCTGGTGTGTACTACAAGTCAGAAACCGACAAGAATGGTCGTCGGACGTACAATGCCAGCCTGATTCCCAACCGGGGTGCGTGGCTGAAGTTTGAGACGGATAAAAACGACCTGGTGTGGGTACGGATCGACAAAACCCGCAAGCTGTCGGCGCAAGTGCTGCTCAAAGCGCTGGGCTTGAGCGATGGCGAAATTTTTGATGCGCTGCGTCACCCTGAGTATTTCCAGAAGACGATCGAAAAAGAAGGGCAGTTCGGCGAAGAAGAAGCGCTGATGGAACTGTACCGCAAGCTGCGTCCCGGTGAGCCTCCCACGGTTTCAGGGGGGCAGCAGTTGCTCGATTCTCGCTTCTTTGATCCAAAGCGGTATGACCTGGGTAAGGTGGGACGCTATAAGCTCAACAAAAAGCTGCGTCTGAATGTCCCAGAACCCACTCGTGTGCTGACCCCGCAGGATATTCTGGCGGCGATCGACTATCTCATCAACCTGGAATTTGACATCGGCAGCATCGACGATATCGACCATTTGGGCAATCGACGCGTGCGATCGGTTGGGGAACTGTTGCAAAACCAGGTGCGTGTGGGTCTCAACCGCTTGGAGCGCATCATTCGAGAGCGGATGACCGTTTCGGATGCCGAATCCCTCACGCCTGCATCGTTGGTGAACCCGAAGCCCCTGGTGGCAGCCATTAAGGAGTTCTTTGGCTCCTCGCAGCTCTCTCAGTTTATGGATCAAACGAATCCACTGGCAGAGTTGACTCACAAGCGTCGTCTCAGTGCTCTTGGACCGGGTGGTCTGACGCGGGAACGTGCGGGCTTTGCGGTGCGAGATATCCATCCCTCTCACTACGGTCGCATCTGCCCGATCGAAACGCCAGAAGGTCCGAACGCTGGCTTGATTGGCTCTCTGGCAACCCATGCGCGGGTGAATGCCTACGGCTTTATTGAAACACCCTTCTACCCGGTCGAAAATGGACGGATCATCAAAGATCGCCCTCCTGTCTATATGACGGCGGATGAAGAGGATGATCTGCGCGTGGCGGCAGGCGATGTCACGATGGATGAAGCGGGTAACATTCTGGGTGAAACGGTGCCTGTGCGCTATCGCCAAGAGTTCACGACCACCACACGGGATGAAGTGGATTATGTCGCGGTTTCCCCAGTGCAGATCATTTCGGTGGCAACCTCGTTGATTCCGTTCCTGGAGCACGATGATGCAAACCGGGCGCTGATGGGGTCAAACATGCAGCGCCAAGCAGTGCCCCTCTTGCGTCCAGAGCGCCCATTGGTGGGTACGGGGTTAGAGGCACAGGCAGCGCGGGACTCCGGGATGGTGATCGTGAGTCGTACCGATGGCGAAGTGACCTATGTGTCTGCCGATCGTCTACGGGTGCGAAATCCTGAAGGACGCGAAATTGAATACCAACTCCAGAAGTATCAGCGCTCGAACCAGGACACTTGCTTGAACCAGCGCCCGATCGTCTTTGTGGGCGACAAGGTGGTGACGGGTCAGGTTTTGGCAGATGGCTCTGCTACTGAGAAGGGCGAATTGGCACTGGGGCAAAACATCCTGGTCGCCTATATGCCCTGGGAAGGCTACAACTACGAGGATGCCATCCTGATTTGCGAACGGTTGGTTTCCAACGATACGTACACCTCGATCCACATTGAAAAATTTGAGATTGAGGCACGACAAACCAAATTGGGACCTGAAGAAATTACCCGTGAAATTCCCAACGTGGGTGAAGACTCCCTCCGCCAGTTGGATGAAACGGGGATTATTCGCATCGGTGCCTGGGTGGAAGCGGGCGATATTTTGGTCGGTAAAGTCACCCCCAAAGGGGAATCAGACCAGCCACCGGAAGAGAAACTGCTGCGTGCCATCTTTGGTGAGAAAGCCAGAGATGTACGCGATAACTCTCTGCGTGTTCCTAATGGTGAGAAAGGTCGCGTTGTCGATGTGCGCGTCTTTACCCGTGAACAAGGGGATGAACTGCCGCCCGGAGCCAACATGGTGGTGCGGGTCTACGTCGCCCAGAAGCGCAAGATTCAGGTGGGCGACAAGATGGCGGGTCGCCACGGCAACAAGGGTATTATTTCCCGCATCTTGCCGACGGAAGACATGCCCTATCTACCTGATGGTACGCCAGTCGATATTGTGCTAAACCCGCTAGGGGTACCATCCCGGATGAACGTGGGACAGGTTTACGAGTGCCTACTGGGTTGGGCTGGCGAGAATCTGGACGTGCGCTTCAAGGTGGTGCCGTTTGACGAAATGCACGGTGAGGAAAAATCCCGCGAAACCGTTCACGGCAAGCTGAATGAAGCCAGCGAAATTCTGGCAAAAGACTGGCTGTTTGAGCCAGACAATGCTGGCAAGACGCTGGTGTATGACGGGCGGACAGGCGAAGCGTTCGATCGCCCGGTTACGGTGGGCAAAGCATACATGCTGAAGCTGGTGCATCTGGTCGATGACAAGATTCACGCGCGTTCGACGGGACCGTACTCACTGGTGACGCAGCAACCCCTGGGTGGTAAAGCGCAACAGGGTGGTCAGCGCTTTGGTGAGATGGAAGTGTGGGCGCTGGAAGCTTTTGGTGCCGCCTACACCTTGCAAGAACTGTTGACCGTTAAGTCAGACGATATGCAGGGTCGCAACGAAGCGCTGAATGCGATCGTCAAAGGCAAAGCCATTCCCCGACCGGGTACTCCCGAATCCTTCAAGGTGCTGATGCGCGAGCTTCAATCGCTCTGTCTGGATGTGGCGGTGCATAAGCTCGATACCCGCGAAGATGGTACCAGTCGTGACAGCGAAGTGGATCTCATGGCGGACGTGAGCAGTAGGCGCGCACCTTCTCGACCCACCTATGAATCGATCTCCAGAGATGAGATGGACGAGAGCGACGAGTAATGAAGTTGTTAGTTGTTAGTCATTCGTCTTTGCAAACACTAATCTGCAAACACCGATCGCTAACAACTGGCATCTAAGCGCAAACTGCTTTCTCCTAACAACTAAAAACTAAAAACTAAAAACTGATACAGGGAAAGACACGATGCCAAAAATAGAGCAGCGGTTTGACTACGTGAAGATTGGTCTGGCATCTCCAGAACGAATTCGTCAGTGGGGCGAACGCACCTTGCCGAATGGTCAGGTGGTGGGCGAAGTCACCAAGCCAGAAACTATCAACTACCGCACGCTAAAGCCTGAAATGGATGGCTTGTTCTGCGAACGCATTTTTGGTCCCGCAAAAGATTGGGAATGCCACTGTGGGAAATACAAGCGGGTACGCCATCGGGGCATTGTCTGCGAACGTTGCGGTGTAGAAGTCACCGAATCGCGCGTGAGACGGCATCGCATGGGCTACATCAAGCTAGCGGCTCCGGTAGCCCATGTGTGGTACCTCAAAGGCATCCCCAGCTACATGGCAATTTTGCTGGACATGCCCCTGCGAGACGTAGAGCAAATCGTCTACTTCAATGCCTATGTGGTGCTTGATCCTGGTAATGCCGAGAACCTGACCTACAAACAACTGCTGACCGAAGATCAGTGGATTGAAATTGAGGATGAACTGTATAGCGAAGACTCGAAGCTGTCAGGAATTGAAGTCGGCATTGGCGCGGAAGCACTGCAACGACTCCTGCAAGATATTGATCTGGAAAAAGTCGCTGAGCAACTCCGGGAAGAAATTGCGACCTCCAAGGGGCAGAAGCGGGCAAAGCTCATCAAGCGCTTGCGGGTCATCGACAACTTCATTGCCACAGGTTCACAACCTGACTGGATGGTGCTATCTGTGATTCCGGTGATTCCGCCCGACCTGCGCCCAATGGTGCAGTTGGACGGTGGACGGTTTGCTACCTCTGACTTAAATGACCTGTACCGCCGCGTCATTAACCGCAACAACCGTCTGGCGCGCTTGCAGGAAATTCTTGCGCCTGAAATCATCGTCCGTAATGAAAAGCGGATGCTGCAAGAAGCGGTGGATGCGCTGATTGATAACGGTCGTCGGGGTCGTACCGTCGTGGGCGCGAACAATCGTCCGCTGAAATCCCTTTCCGACATCATTGAAGGGAAGCAGGGACGGTTCCGCCAAAACCTGTTGGGTAAGCGGGTAGATTACTCTGGTCGATCGGTCATCGTGGTCGGTCCCAAGCTAAAAATCCATCAGTGTGGCTTGCCCAGAGAAATGGCGATCGAACTGTTCCAGCCGTTCGTCATCCATCGCTTAATCCGTCAGGGCTTGGTGAACAACATCAAGGCGGCGAAGAAGCTCATCCAGCGGAATGATCCCACCGTTTGGGATGTCTTGGAAGAGGTGATTGACGGGCATCCCGTGCTCCTGAACCGGGCACCGACCCTTCACCGTTTGGGGATTCAAGCCTTTGAGCCAATTCTGGTAGAAGGACGTGCCATCCAGTTGCATCCCCTGGTGTGCCCAGCTTTCAACGCTGACTTTGACGGAGATCAGATGGCAGTGCATGTGCCGCTGTCGATCGAATCACAGGCAGAAGCTCGCTTATTGATGCTAGCCTCCAACAACATTTTGTCGCCTGCAACGGGTCGTCCCATTATCACTCCGAGCCAGGATATGGTGTTGGGCTGCTACTACCTGACGGCAGAAAATCCAGGCGCAAGCAAAGGCACGTATCGCTACTTCTCCAGCCTGGATGATGCGATTACAGCGTATGAGCAGAAGCAGGTCGAGATCCATGATCATGTTTGGGTGCGCTTTGATGGCGATGTCGAAACGGATGAACCCGATACAGAAGTCGTGGAAGAGCAGACCTCTGATGATGGTGCGGTGACGAAAACCTACAAGTTTCGTCGATCGCGGTACGACGCAGACGGCAACTTGATTTCGCAATACATTCAGACCACGCCAGGACGGATCATCTACAACAAAGCGATCCAGGATGCTTTGGCAGTTTAAGGCAGTTTTTAGATTAGCGACGTTAGAGTTGAGCGGTGCTACCGACAACGCTCTAACGTCTGAACTTCATTCATGGGAGAGGCGGGGTAACTCATGGTCGAGCAACATAACCAACCAGTGTTTCGTAATCGCGTTGTGGATAAGGGACAACTCCGAAAGTTGATCTCTTGGGCATTTACCACACATGGATCGGCTCGTACAGCCCAGATGGCAGATTTGCTGAAGGATCTGGGGTTTCGCTATGCCACGAGAGCAGGGGTGTCCATTAGTGTGGATGACCTGCAAATACCTCCAACCAAGCGCAAACTGCTAGAAGCGGCTGAAGAAACGATTCGAGAAACAGAAGAACGCTACACGCGCGGCGAAATTACCGAAGTTGAGCGCTTTCAAAAGGTCATTGATACCTGGAATGGTGCCAGCGAAGAGTTGAAAGATGAGGTGGTACGCCACTTTCGGTCAAACAATCCGCTTAACTCGGTCTACATGATGGCGTTCTCAGGAGCGCGGGGGAACATCTCCCAGGTGCGTCAGTTGGTCGGGATGCGCGGTCTGATGGCGGATCCTCAAGGAGAAATCATTGACCTGCCCATTAAGACCAACTTCCGTGAAGGGTTGACGGTGACGGAGTACATCATCTCGTCGTATGGCGCGCGCAAAGGTCTAGTAGATACCGCTCTCCGCACGGCGGACTCTGGTTATCTAACCCGCCGTCTAGTAGACGTTTCACAAGATGTTATTATCCGGGAACTGGATTGCGGCACCCAGCGCGGCATTCCGGTACGAAGCATGATGGATGGCGATCGCGTCCTCATTCCGCTAAAAAACCGTCTGCTGGGACGAGTGGCGGCGGAAGATATGGTTGATCCCATCACGGGTGAGGTCATCGTGGCGCGGAACCAGTCCATTACCGATGACATGGCAGAGCAGGTTGGCAAGGCAAAGCTAGAAGAAGTGATGGTGCGATCGCCCCTCACCTGCGAAGCCACGCGATCAGTGTGTCAGCACTGCTACGGCTGGAGTTTGGCACACGCGCACATGGTAGACATTGGGGAAGCAGTGGGGATTATTGCCGCTCAGTCGATCGGTGAACCGGGCACTCAGCTCACCATGCGGACCTTCCACACGGGCGGGGTGTTCACTGGCGAGATGGCGCGGCAAGAAAAAGCGCAGTTTGATGGCACGCTGAAGTTTCCGAAGAAACTGCGGATTCGTCCCTATCGCACCCGTCACGGTGAAGATGCTTATACCGTTGAATCGGTTGACGCAAACTCGAAGCTGACGCTCGAAGCGAAGGATGGTCGTCAGCAGTCTTTCTCCGTCCTCCAAGGCGCAACCCTTCTGGTAAAGGATGGACAGAAGGTGAAGGAAGGGCAAATTCTTGCCGAAGTGCCTCTCACAGGACGCGCACGCAAGACCACTGAAAAAGCTGCCAAAGACGTGGCTTCCGATATGGCTGGAGAAGTGCGCTTTGCGGATCTGGTGCCAGAAGAGAAAAAAGACCGTCAGGGCAACACCACCCGCATTGCACAACGGGGTGGTCTGGTCTGGATTCGATCGGGTGAAGTCTACAACCTGCCCCCGGGTGCTGAGCCGATCGTCAAAAATAGCGATCGTATTGATGCCAACGGAGTCATCGCAGAGACCAAGCTCGTCACCGAACACGGTGGAGTTGTGCGCTTGCCTGCGGATGCGGATGGTAAAGGTGGGCGAGAAGTAGAAATTATCACTGCCTCGGTCTTGCTGGACGAAGCGAAAGTGCGTGCAGAAAGCTACCAGGGACGCGATCACTACCTGATCGAAACCAACTACAATCAGCTTTTCTCGCTCAAAGCGACTCCAGGTACCAAAGTCACCAATAATCAGGTGGTTGCAGAACTCATTGACGACCATTACCGGACGCAAACAGGCGGCATCATCAAATACTCTGGGGTTGAAGTCGCCAAGCGCGGCAAAGCGAAGCAAGGGTACGAAGTCGTTAAAGGTGGCACCCTGCTGTGGATTCCTGAAGAGGCTCACGAAGTCAACAAGGATATTTCGCTGCTGATGGTGGAAGACGGTCAATACGTCGAAGCGGGCACCGAAGTAGTCAAAGACATCTTCTGCCAGAGCAATGGTGTCGTTGAAGTCACTCAGAAAAATGACATCTTGCGCGAAATCGTCATCAAACCTGGCGATCTGCACATGGTGGATAACCTGGATGACCTCATCACCAAGGAAAGCATCCTGGTGAATCCTGGTCAAACCGTCATGGCAGGGCTAACGGTCGATGAACTTCGCTATGCCGAGTATGTCGAAACCCCTGAAGGTCCAGCGATGTTGCTGCGTCCCGTGACCGAATTTGCCGTACCGGATGAGCCTTCGGTGCCCAGCCAGGAATCGACCAATGAGGAATCAGGGCGATCGATCCGCTTGCGAGCTGTCCAACGCCTTCCTTACAAAGACGGTGAGCGCGTCAAATCGGTAGAAGGGCTGGAACTGCTGAAAATTCAGCTTGTGCTGGAGATTGGGCAAGACGCACCTCAACTGGCGGCGGATATTGAACTGGTGCCCGACGAAACCGATGCTGAAACGATGCGGCTTCAACTGGTGATCCTCGAATCGCTGGTGATCCGACGCGATATTGCGGCTGATCCGACCCAGGGACCCACACGAACCCGCGTTCTGGTTAAAGACGGCGACCAAATTGCGCCCGGAGCCGTGGTTGCTCGGACGGAAATCCTCTGTAAAGAAGCAGGTGAAGTCCAGGGGATTCGTGAAGCTGCCGAAGCGATTCGTCGAATTCTCGTGGTTCGCACAGCGGATATGGTGACGGTGACGACTAAAGGCAAAGCACCAACGGTAAAAGTAGGCGATCTACTGGTCGCAGGGTCTGAGATTGCGTCTGGAGTAACCTTACAGGAATCTGGTCAGGTTGTGAGTGTGGGCGATGCCGATGTCACGCTCCGCCATGCTCGTCCCTATCGCGTATCCCCTGGAGCCGTCCTTCACATTGATGACGGCGATCTGGTGCAGCGGGGTGACAACCTGGTCATTCTGGTGTTTGAGCGCACGAAGACAGGGGACATCATTCAGGGGCTGCCCCGGATTGAAGAACTGCTGGAAGCGCGGAAACCCAAAGAAGCCTGTGTCCTGGCAGCACGTCCCGGAACGGCGCAAGTCGTCTACGGTGATGATGACTCGGTAAAGGTTAAGGTGATTGAAACCGATGGCGTGATTGCGGAGTACCTGATTGGACCGGGGCAAAACGTCATTGTGTCGGATGGGCAGGACGTGCTGGCTGCGGAACCGCTCACGGATGGTCCCGCTAACCCCCACGAGATTCTGGAGGTCTTCTTCAAATACAAGCGGGAAACCGATGGGGTGCATGATGCGGCTCTGGTGAGCTTGCAGATGGTGCAAACTTTCCTGGTGAACGAAGTGCAGTCGGTGTATCAGTCTCAAGGGGTTGATATTTCGGACAAGCACATTGAAGTGGTCGTGCGCCAGATGACCTCCAAAGCACGGGTGGATGATGGTGGGGATACCACGATGCTACCTGGCGAATTGGTAGAACTGTATCAGGTAGAGCAGGTCAATGAGGCAATGGCAATTACGGGGGGTGCGCCCGCCGAATATACGCCAGTGCTGCTGGGTATCACCAAGGCATCGCTGAATACCGATAGCTTTATCTCGGCGGCTAGCTTCCAGGAAACCACACGGGTACTGACGGAAGCGGCAATCGAAGGTAAATCTGACTGGTTGCGCGGTTTGAAGGAAAACGTGATCATTGGACGCTTGATTCCAGCGGGAACAGGCTTCAATGCGTACGAAGAGCAGACCAGCCCTGACATTGATCTGTCCTATGACGGCATTGGCGTGTTTGACGATGATGCGGATCTGAAGGACGTGGTGCTGGACGATCGCACCGCTCGTTCCTATGGGCTAGACAGCTTCGACGAACGCCCCAGCTACACCTTTGATAACTTTGGTGTGGGTGCCGCTGATGCAGAGCCATTCTCGCCCATCCTGGAAGATGACGACCTCATCAGCGACGATGTGGATGATGTGGATGTCGATGATGTGGGCATCGATATGGATGACGAATAACGTCTAGCATCATAAACGTTTGGTGATGGAGGGGCATAGTTTACTGTGCCCCTCTGCCATTTAATCTGTCATTTAAATGGGTGGAACAACACCTTCAACAGCGGACAGTCTCAGCAAACTCGATGAAATTCATTGTTGGAGCGCCTAATCTTGCACTATAGGAGAATTTCGTAGTGAGTGATGATAGAGAAGGTAACGCGATCGTGGGCGACCAAGTATTCCTGTGCGTTGAGGATAACACCGAATCTTGACGCATGATAGCGGACAGAATATCAGTCTTCGGCAGAGTGGGTAATACGGTCATTGCTCGATAATCGTTTTGGTAAAAAAGTTTTGGCGTTCAAGCGCGATGTGTTTAATATTCTGAATCTGCTCATCAGAAAACCCCTGATAGACTTCAGCCGCTAATTGGAGCATTTGACTGGGTGAAACCTGATTTTTTGACTGGATGATGAGCTGCATTTCTTATCCTTCAGAGAGTTCTGGTGCCTTTAAAGGGCGAAAAACACCATTCTCGTACACTGCTTCTACAAGCTGCTGCATATGGTTAACCAGCCTCCTTTTCTAAGGCTATATTTTGCATTTTCAGTTGTTCTTGCGCCCATTGCCGCAGTTGCTCGTCGAGGTCATTTTCTGCCCGATACATGCTTCGCACACACTAATGTGAAGGCGCAACAGTTCAAGCGTTTTAGGATGGGTGGAATACAGCTAACCCTGCCAATTTTGCTTGGCTCTAGCAAAGATTTCGTCTAGCTGTTGCTCTTCGTAGAGTTGACGAGAGATCTCTACGTAGTCCGTTGGGTTTTGATTGAGCAATGCAAGGAAGCGTAATGTCTCTGCCACACCCAATTCTTTCTTAAGGGCGGCGATCGCTTTCACTCGAAGTTGAGAATCGTTCATGTTTTGGATGGAGTCTGTCATAGGTTCTCTCGCTGGATAGAGTCAACCGAATTGATTAGAAAGCAATTCCTAAGAGAAATCAACATTTTCTTCATTTTGTCTTTTAACGGCTTCAACAATTTGCTCCAGTTCCTTTGCATCAATGTTGGATTGATCAGATTTGGAGTAGATCGTGAGCAGGGTGATTTTAGTTGGTGTCTCAACCTGATAAATCATGCGGTAGCCTGCGCTTTTGCCTTTTTGGATATTGCTGTTCTTGACTCAAACCTTGAAAGCAGTGACACTCAATTCTGGTAGCCGATCGCCTGGAAGTTCTCCGATTTGCAGCTGTTCGACTACTGTTTGAACATCTGAACGAATTTGGCGATAGCGTTTGTATAGAATGCGAAGTTGACGCTCAAAATCTGGCGCAAATTCAACCTGAATAGTGGGTGGCTCAGTCTTCATCCAAACTATCCCAGAGTTGAGCAATGGGTTTTGTTTGTCCAGTCTTGACTTCATGAAGTGCTCTGCGAAGACTGGCTGCGATTTCTTCCACGCTGATATCATCTTCATCTTCTGCCTGAGAATCAGGAAGTTCTTCAACGAGAACAATCACTCTAACTTGACGATTCTTCAAATGATCAGGGAGTTCAAGTTTGCCGTCTGGCGCGATCATGGTGGAAAATTCGTAGGCTTTCATAGTTGTGGTGTGCGTAGTAGCTTTAGGGTATCAAACGTCGATCGTTCATTCTTTGTTGCGCTGAGTTAACTGCTCTTGTGCCCATTGTCGCAGTTGCTCATCGGGGTCATTTTCTGCCCGATACATGCTTCGCACACACTAATGTGAACGCGCAACAATTCGAGCGTTTTGGGATGAGCGAATGTTTCTATGAGCATGTCCGAACCTCTAATGCCGGAATGCCTGAAAAGTCTTTCGCATTGTGGCTTACCAGTGGAAGATTATGACGGATTGCTGTTGCTGCAATCCAGGCATCTTGAGCAGAAATTTGTTTGCCTATTATTTGCAATTCTGCTCGCAGGTTTCCCCAACAACGACACAATTCAACATCGACTGGAATGATGAGATAGTTGGTCAGCGATCGCTCAAGCTGGCTGGTACGAGATTCACCCCACTTACGGATAGCAGCCCACTGAAAAGGCTCGGCAACCGTCATAAAGGAGAGCGCTAGTTGATTGCCCTGCAAAATTGTGGCGTAGCTTTCAGCACGGCTGTCTTGCTTAAAAAGAAAGGATACGACATCAGTATCGACTAGGAGAACACTCATAAAGTCTCAATGGGTTCAATACTCCGTTGTTGGCGCAGAAAGGTCAGGAATTCATCCGTTGATTCATTGCTGTCCCAAAAGTCGACAGTAAGCGAACTAGGCTCTACAAAAATAGGAGGCTGTTGTTCCTGAATCAACTTATCGACTGAACGAGAACGCCAAAAGTGCTTATTTTGTTCTTCCAGTGAATGAGTTTGTTGAACAGTCCCTGACAGAAGTTTCAATAACTCTACTTGCTCTACTGATGAAAGCGACTGCATCATTTGAATTGCTTGCTGAAGTTGCGATGTCATGGTGTTTCCTTTGTTTCTAGTTTTACAGTTTGCAGTTTCAATTGCTCTTGTGCCCATTGTCGCAGTTGCTCATCGGGGTCATTTTCTGCTCGATATATGCTTCGCACACACTAATGTGAACACGCAACAGTTCGAGAATTTCAGATGGGTGGAATAGTGAGTTCAAGTAACCTCTTCTAGCTCAGGAATATGCTCGGTTTCATAGTTTTCAATTAAGACCCCAATCACGTCCATCATGGAAGCAAGAGGATGAGTTTCATCTTCGCCTACTTGATCAATGAGGCTATTCAGCAGTTCGACTAAATGCTCATATTCCTTTTCAGTATGAGGAACGAAGACCGTTTCAGCGATCGATGACCAAGCGGCGATCGTTTGATCTAGATTGAGACTTTGCATTATTCTTTCCACCTCTCTTCATCGTATTCTGCGTGAGTGAGTACAGCTCGAATGTAGATTTTATTACGATTGTAGTGAATAGTGACAATGAGTCGAACTTTGTTACCTCCAATATTGAAGAGTAGAGCTTCTAACGTTGCCTGTTTTCTTTGAACGCGAGCGAGACGCTCGCACTGTTTTCGATGGAAGGATTACTCCAAACATAAGGATAGGTTTCTGAAGGTTTAATAATATGAGCTACTATTGGGTTTTGATAGATATACTCCACAGTGGCGTGGAAGTGGCGATCGCCCAAAATCAGCCGTTCATGACGACCGTCCTGCCACAACTTATCGATATGAGGCATCACCATTGGTACTTGTCTGGCACTGAAACCCTTAATACTATGCAAAATGCTGCCGATCGTCCAAAATTTCCCTGTGTCCTTCAGCAATGGCTGGATTAATAAATGCACATGATCGGGCATGACAACACCTACAAAAATGGTGTACCGTTCTCCATGAAAATGTTGGCAAGCTTCCATTACAACCTGCCGTGCGGCAAAATTTAACTCAAGACGCTCCCAGGTACAGAAGGTAACAAAATAGATTGACTTCATACAATTCTGTGAGAATCAGCATCGTGTATTTACCTTCACATGGTTCCCTCCATTCATTGCCAACGATCGCCCCATCCCACCATCAGTGCGAGCGTCTCGCTCGCGTTTCGATATTTGCTTCCAATCATTCCTCTTTCCTTTAATTGTTCCTGCGCCCATTGCCGCAGTTGCTCGTCGGGGTCATGTTCTGCCCTGTCGCGCAACAGTTCAAGCGTTTTGGGATGCGTGGAACAGTGTTTAACAACCTCAACCAGAGCAACAAATCTTGGATTCTTCTCAAAGTCGTATGTGCGTTCAAATCCATCATTTCTAGCGCAGGAAAACAGAAATTCAAAGACATCGAGCCGACCCTGATGATTTTTAAATATCGCTTGCAGCCCCAAACATTTTAGATCCGAATCATTTTCCCATTGAATATATCTAGTTGTGACTTGAAAATAGTTAAATACGTCATTCTGCCATTTTTCATTTATTGATGATACCGCCATCATTCGTATTGCTCGATTCTTATCCCACATGCAGATCTGCAAAACAGATAAGAATTCGGGATGGCTTTTCCAATTTCTAATCAGATTCGACAACGCTGCCGCTCGCTCTAGCATGTTTGTAGATTCTGCCATTTCTCTTAGCCAGACCCAGACATCTTCGCTTTTCAAGTGTTGAGCAATATGATCTATTGCAATTCCCTGGACATAAAGATTCTGTGAATTTGAGAATTTTTTCAGCCAATCCACAACATCAGAATTACTTTTCCATGTGGTCAGAATCTCTGTGAGAACCTTTCGGAGAAGCATTTTATCTACATCGCCAACTAATTCAGCTATCTGTTTTAGAGTTTTAAGCAGTCCTGTAGATACGCTCTTTTTAGAATGATTTTTAACATGTGATAAACACCTAGAAGCCAACAGTAAATTATCGATTCTTATAGGTAAAGCAATTAAACATTTTCCATAAATTTCATTGGTATCCTGTTGAATCAAAAAGTCTATTAGTGCTGCTGCTGTATCTTCTGCTATCATCTCACAAATTAAATTCAACACTTCATGCCAGGTTTCGTCTTGCCAGTGGTTTCCGAAGACCTCATCACGCAACTGTTCAAAGGTGAGGGTGCGTTGTTTCTCAAAGCGGTTCACGATTTCGACGGCGCAGAAATATTCTAAAAAGGTGCGGTGGACGAAGCCGTAGGTGTCGGCTCCCCGATCGCACAGGATAAAGTTGCGATGACGTAATTGATCGATGAGTTTGTTGGCTTTCTCGCGGGGTTCGCTGAAGCCCTGGTCGCGCAAATAATCGGTCAGAATGCGGGTGAGGCGATCGGCGCTAATGAGATTCCCCTTCAGTCCTTCGTCGCCTGCCTGCATGTCGTAGGCGATCAGGCGCAGCATTTCCTGCTTTTCGCGTCGCCCAATGGTATCCAGGGGCAGGTTCAGCTTTTTGTGATCCATATCCCAGTGGTAGAGCAGCACCCGCGATGCTTGATCGTAGAGGTCGGCGCGATCGCGGGGTAGCTCCTGTCGTCGGTTGAGGATTGCCATCATGGTCAGCAGCAGGGGATTGTCTGCCAGGTTGCGGATGGCTGGAGAGTTGGCGATCGCGTCCTTCAGGCGGGTCACCAAACGAGGCTTGTCGGAGTCGTTGCCGAGGGCGAGGGTGTACCAGCGCTCGATGAATTCGTGAATTTCGTCGGTATCTAACGGTTGGATGGTGAAGTGACGGAAACCAGCATGTTGCAGGCGTTCGGGGCTATAGCCAATAATGCGCGAGGTGATGAGAATTTGCGCGTGAGGATACTGCTGGGCAAAGCGGATAATGTCGTCGGTGATAGCGGCTTGGGTGGGGCGATCGAACACTTCATCCAGCCCATCAAACATCACTAGGGTGGGATGCTCCTGCAAATACTGATGCAGCTGCTGTTGGTCAAACTGCCAATCAACGCCGCGCCCCCGATGCAGAAATTCGAGGAAACTGTTGGTTTGGGCGATAGCATATTCCCGCAACTCAATCAGCAACGGCAATCGCGCTGAGACCTCGGAGGTTTCCAAAACCTCCGAGGTCTGGGATTCTACCCATTCCAACGCGAGATACTGCAATAAGGTAGACTTGCCCGCACCCGGATCGCCTAAAATGACTGCCCGTAGGGATGTTTCATGCAGCGCACCGACGATAGACAACACCTTCCGCGACGGTTGCTGGAAAGACTCACGCCGATCGCCCTCCAGTTCTGAGACCTCGGAAGTCTGCCGGATGTCTTCGCGCACCGTTTGTTCGATGAACATCTTCCAGAGCTTGACACGATACTGCTGATCGGTCGTGTCGATCGTGGATAGCTTCAGGTAGCCATAGCTGCTTTGCAAACTTTCTCGATACCTGGCAACATCGAAACCTGGAGAGATTTGAGCGGTATTCCGAGCGATGTCTTCCAGGAGTGCGGTTTCGAGGAGCGATCGCAATTCGGGTGTTTCACGCACAATCCGGCGCACTTTTTTGAGATATTCGCTGCCGATACGTTGCCAGTCAAATCCTGGTGGCATTGCTGGAAACGGGTTGCCCCGTAGGGTCGATCGTGCCCAAAGGCTGGCTAGAGTGGCACTGTCGATCGCGCTGCACTCTTTCTCAAACGCCTGACCGAGAATGGGCTTCACAGATGCGTCTTTGACAAACTGAATGAGAGCGGGGTCGTAGCGATCACGGATTTCTGCCTTCGATAACTCCTGATCCTCCAGCTCATCCGTCACCAGCAGCAAAAACGCCTGCAATGCTTCAGCAACCGCTTTCTTTGCCACCTCTGGTTTTGCTGCTGCCACTCCTTCCTTCAAACAGCCCTTGAAGAAATCCTTCACGTAATCTTCCGCAGCCGTCTGCCCCAACTTCAAGCCCTGCTCAAAGACGGCTTTGCCCAGCCCTGTTGCGCCGATCGTCAGCAACCATTCCAACATATTGCACTAAAGATGTTGAACGCTCTCTCTACTATCGCATTCACATCCCAGAGAGTCGAACGACTAGAGTAATGAGAGCAGTGTTCAAGCGAATCGATGACCAGCTACCAGTTTCCTGAAAATTTTCTGTGGGGTGCCGCTACTGCCTCCTATCAAATTGAAGGTGCCGTAAAGGAGGATGGGCGCAAGCCGAGCGTGTGGGATACCTTTAGTGCGAAGCGCGGACGCACGCTCAATGGTGATACGGGTGCGATCGCCTGCGACCACTACCACCGTTACGAAAGCGATGTGAAGCTCATGGCAGCACTGGGCATCAAGCATTACCGCTTTAGCATTGCCTGGACGCGCATCATTCCCGATGGCAGGGGAGCGGTCAATGAAGCAGGCGTGGATTTCTACAGGCGATTGGTAGATTGTTTGCGTGAGCATGGCATTACGCCCCACGCCACCCTGTTTCATTGGGATAGTCCCCAGGCGTTGGAGGATCGCTACGGTTCCTGGCGCAGTCGGGAGATGGCACAGGATTTTGCGGATTACGTTACGGCTGTAGTGAGTCGGTTGGGCGATCGCATCACAAGCTGGATGACCCTCAACGAAATTTCGTGCTTTACCCATCTGGGCTATGCCGTGAATGCCGAGCCGCCCCACGCACCGGGAACTCGTGTTAAAAGGCTTAAGGACGTTTGGCAAACCAGCCATCATGCGATTCTGGCGCACGGCATGGGCTGTCAGGCAATTCGCGCTGCAACCCCGCTTCCTTGCTCGATCGCCCTGGTGGATAATCCCGCCGTGACGGTGCCGATCGCTGAAACACCAGACCACATTGTCGCTGCCCAAAAAGCCTTTCCCCTCTCCTGGGCAAACGGCGGCATTCTGTATCCGGTGCTGACAGGTGCTTACAGTCCAGTGCTGTTAGAACAACTGGGACGCGATGCACCAGACATTCAGGCAGGCGATTTAGAGATCATTCATCAACCGTTGGATGCGCTAGGGCTGAATATCTACACCGGGACGTATGTAAGAGCTGCAAACAATTCTGGCGGCTACGAATCTCTCAACTTTCGTGACAGCTACCCACGCCTCAACATGCCCTGGCTCTGGATGCTGCCAGAATCCCTCTATTGGGGCGCACGTCATATCAGCGAAACGTTAGGACGATCGGATTTGCCCCTCTTCATCACGGAAAATGGCTGTGCTGCCCAGGATACCGTAACCGCGCAGGGTGAAGTCATTGATCTGGAACGCATTGCCTATCTGCGACAGTACCTAAAAGCGGTTCATCGTGCGGTCGCAGAGGGCTATCCCCTACACGGCTACTTTGTTTGGAGCCTGCTGGATAACTTTGAATGGGCATGGGGGTACGATCGCCGCTTTGGCATCATCTACATTGACTATCGCACCCAAAAACGGATTCCCAAAGCCAGCTTTCACTGGTACACCGAATGCGTTCGGCAGAACCGAGTGGTTTGAAGCGCTTTGCGATCGTGCCTACCGACACGCTGAAGCAAGCATCGCCGTCACGCTTCATCGGAGCGGCTTTCTGTAAACTGGTCGATCGCCTCTCGCATTCCTTCGAAGTAAGGTTCCAGAACGGTTGATGCGACGTGTAAATCAGCAAGTGCTTGACTGAGTGCTTCGGGGTCTAGAGCAGTTGTTTCAAGAACTCTGATGGCAGAAATCGCTTGCTCTAGCTGAGGTAAATAGTCAGCCAGATGCCGCTTAAGGCTGATAAACGATTTCTCGTAGGTCTTGGTAGTCATCGGTTGAGTTTCCTTGCGCTATCAGACTTCACAGCTTATGTGTAGACGTTTCTACGATGCCTCACTCGAATGATGGCAATGATCTGATCTTCTCGACTGAAGTCGTAGAGAACGCGATAGTCACCCACTCTGAGCTTAAAAAAGTCTGCCAAATCACCCGTCAAAGCTTGAGGGGTAATCTGATCGAAGTTTTTAGCTAACCAGTTAATTTTTTTAAGAATGCGATCGCGCACAGCCGTATCAAGTGCTTCAAAATCATTGAAAGCTGCGGGTTCAAACTCAACTAAATAGCTCATTCCCAGGTCAAACCAAAGCGTTTAGCGACTTCTTCAGCCGGAATTCCCCGCTCACCTCCTGCTCTGCGCTGACGAGACTCAAGCAGTTGTTGCTTGATTTCTGGTCGAATTTCTCTCCCTTCGTCGGGGTCGTCCAGCAAGTCTTCTAGCGTCTCCATCACCGCTTCTCGAATCAACGCCTTGAGTTCTTCAGTCGTCAAATCTTTCACTTGCATTGCGCAACTCTTCCTACGCTCCAAGACTATGCCTTAGTCTAACCTGCCCACTGCTAACGCCTGCCCTTCTTCTTGTCCTACGCCCTATTCTCCCATGCTCGCAAAATGTTCCTGTAGGGACTTGTGAATAAAGCGACCCGGCTCTAAAACATTCAGTCTACCCAGTTCACTACTCGAAGCTGAGGAATTTGCTTGAAGTGGCGCGTATTACGAGTTACCAAAACTGCTTGGTTGGCTAGAGCGATACTCGCAATGAGCAGATCTGCCCGTCCAATTTTGCGAAAACTGCTGACCGATCGCAGACTATCAAACTGTTTCGCTGCTTTTAAATCGAGAGGAAGCGTGAGAATCTGAGCAAGCAATGCTTCAGTCCGTTCTAAAAGTTCTTGTGGTCGTAGCAAACTCGTTCCTGTTTATGCTTTCAGTACGTAATCCATGCGACCACGTAGAACTTCAATCTTTGTGATGATCGTGATCCCAACATCAGGATCTGCTAGACCACTCAGCCGTTCAATGACTTTAGGGTGCCCTGCATGTAGATAAGTAAGTGTCTCAGTGTCGAGTAGATGCATCAACGATCAGAGCCTTCATCTAATTCTGAGCGTCCTCGTGCTTGATAGATTTCTGCTCTCAAGTCCACTAGCGATTCGTCATCCGAAAAGGCTCCTGCTTGTTGCAGTAGAACGGTGCGATTGTCTTGCGATCGCAACCAGTCATCGATCGCGGCTTGCAGAAAGCGCCAGGTATCTTCAATTTTGCGTCCCGGAAGTTTTCCTTGAGTCGCCTGATGCAGAACGGTTTCAGTCGGCAATCTTAAATAAGCCGCGACTTCTTCAAGCGTCAAGACGTTTTGGGTTTGAGCGATCGGGTTCATAGCTACTCTCAGAGTTACTTCCAGCCTTAATTCTCATTATTGTCCCTACACCTCACACCCTACACCCTATTCCCTCATGTTGGCAAAATGCTCCTGCAAGGACTTGTGAACAAACCGATCGCGCCCACTACTGCTGAAGTAAGTACCGCCTTCACTCTTCATCAGGACGTTGTAATCGAAAAGCTTGTAGCAGATACTCATTCAATGCTTGCGTATACCGAGAACCCAGCTTACCCAAGCGTCTTTTGATTAACAAACTGTTCAGCGTTGTTATTCTTGTTACCCTAACTCTTGAGGTAACACGCAATCCTGTTTCGGCGAATTCTGGATCAGTTGTGTTCAGCGCAAACTCATTTAACTCCAGAGCATCAACAGCTTGAGACGATACAAAACAAAGCGTAATCTCATCAAACCGGGTACTGACCGAAAGGACGATCTCAGGACGCAGTTTGGTTTGGCTGAGGTCTGTAAACGGAAATTCAACGAGGACGATATCGCCTTTGTTTAGTGCCATTCAACTGGTTCGCCATCATCGAGTGTATAAAGGTCGGGTTCATCCTTCAGAAACTCAAAGACTTGCCCCTGCTCAGTCAGGTGAGTCAGTTCTTGAGTGGAGGGGTAAGGCAAATTTCCAAAAAGCCTGTCTTCAAGTAATACCTGCTCGTCGGATGACAATGAAAAAATCACTTGAACTAAGGATTCGACCAGTTGAGTGTTCATGATTCTGAAGCTCGCGCCTTGATTGATTCTATATCTTGTTCTACTCTATCTGTCCGACTCCCTACACCCTACTCCCCATATTGGCAAAATGCTCCTGCAAGGACTTGTGAATGAACCGATAGCGCCCACCGACCCGTTGAAGGAGGAGACGATCGGTGCAGAAACTCTTTGCTCATTACTGACTTAGTAGGTCAACCAATTCAGGTTTTTTCAACTTGGTATAGCCTGCTAGTTCCCGTTTCTTTGCCATCGCCTTTAATTCTGCTGTCGTTAGAGTCTGTAGAAGAGCAGGATCTTTAATCACCGCAGGCAATGGCTGTGGTGTTAAATAAAACACTTGCTTCAGAGCATCAAGTTTCTTGCCTTTGGTGATGCCGCACTTAAGAGCCACGATCGCATCAAAGGTTTTCCAATATTGACGTGGGGCTTCTTCAATGCGATTGGTTGCCACTGAGGGCTTTACGCCTTTCAGGGCACTGGCAGGTTGTTCAATCAGATACTCTAGTGCTGCCAGAATGTCATCTCTAGAAGCGGTTGAGAGATTCACTTTAGGAATGGCTTCACCTGCAAGCAGCTTAGCAATGTTAGCGGTTTCCTCGCTAGAGTCGGCAATAATGCACCAAACTCGCTCTAAGCCTGCCGCTTCTGCCACCGCATAGATAAAGGTATTGCCAATGACTTCATACTGATCTTTATCTGTTTCTCTCACAATGACAGGCAGCCAGTTACGACCACCTGCTTCATTCAGTTGCTTGGCTGTTGCTGTAATTAAAAATTCTGGTGCATTCGTGCCTTCCCCCGGATCAATTTCATCTAGATACAAATGCATGAGATTCCCAACATCGGTAAAGTCGCTCATTGTAGAAAGTACTCCTTTGCTAGAGCAGAATAATAGTCATAAGCAGTTTTATCGCGATACGCCGCAGGAATACGTGAGAATGCAGCGTTAGCAATGTTTGCGTAGCTGGGTACTTCAAAGACATGAAGGTTCTCTTTGGCACGAGTATGCCGAGGGTAGAAGTACGGCAAGAGATTAAATCCATCTCTTTGAGCTTGCCTGATGATGTTGTTGATCTCTTTTTGAGCAGCAAGCAATTGGTATGGGGTTATCTTCTCGCCGTTGAAGAAGATGGGTAGTGCAATCGGAGTAGCATCGCCTCGCTGCTTTTGGGCTTCAGGAATGAATTTCTTCATCGCAAGTGCAGCATTCTCTAGAGAGAACAGGTTATTGTGCTTTGTTGGCATCAAAACCACATCAGCAGCATAGACAGCTAGTTGACTGAAAATGCGCCAGTTGGGTGGTGCGTCAACCAAAATATAATCATATTCAGACTTGAGTGGCTCTAAGCTGCGACGCAAGTATTCAGGCTTCAATTTTTGACGAAGTGAGACTTCATCAAGTTGCTTCCTCTCCTGATCAACGTCCTCAACGAATCGTTTATCGGCGGGAATGACATCAAACGAGAACGCTTTACCTAATGCCCTGGATGTTACTGTAAATGGCTTAATCGCTGGTTTAAGGTCGCCATTTCGAGTCATTAGCGCCTCAGAAACATCACCTTCATTTGCTGCCAGCCCTAAAGAACTGGTGAGATCCTGCTGATTAGGATCGCAATCTACAACCAAGACCTTCTTGCCCAATAGGGTAAGAATAGCAGCAAGGTTAACCGTTGTGGTTGTTTTGCCCACGCCACCTTTATTGTTGTAGACCGCAACTGTTAACGCCTTAACGGGCTGTTCAATCTGTCGGCGCAGTGAGGCAATGAGTTTATCTGCGTTCTCTGGAGTAATTTCAAGACACGCTGTTGCAGGGTGAACCACCTTACCGTGTTTACGGAAAAGCTGAACGTGGACAGAGTTAGTAAGGATGCCCCATTGTGCAGCGTGACAATTACTGGCTAACAAATAGCCCTTTAGCTGCTCAACTGTTCTCCTGTAACCTGCTGAACCCTCACATAAATTGATATCTTGCCCTTTAAGTTCGATTAAGAGATAAGGATTAGATCTGGTATTAACAAAGACATCACCCTCATAATCCTTACGAGCAGCATAATCAACTAGCCCTTTTCCAGTGTCGTATTGAGGATAAACTTCGCCTGTCTTAAAGCCTAATGCTGCCAGGAAAGCGGGCTGAATAAATTGATGATCAACAACTGCTTCTTGAGCATCTGCTGGAAGACTTTGCAGAGCCGCTTGCAAGCTAATGGATGGCATGGATAAAGAGGATGTAAGGGCTGTCTGAGCGAAGCTAACTGTCTAAAGCATGCCCACAGTGGGCGAGGTTCTAACCACGATCGTTTGCTGTGCAACCCTGCAGCTTACTCACTGAAGCTCATCTACAGTTTTACTACCAACAACACGATCGATCCGGGCTTCATTAAATACTCATGTAAGATGACAACACGATTAAGGAGGACGATCGCTCCTCCTCTGCACACCGCAGTTGTGGGCATCAGTGTGTTAGCCGATGCTCAGATCCTCAACTTTTGGCTTAAGCTCAACCATGAGCCAAACCCGATCGTAAAAAACAGGGATCTTTGGCGTTAGCCGTAAAGCGTTGCTGCTTGCGATAGGCTAATTCAACTCTTCGACCGTGAACGCACCGACCGATAGTTCTAATGCCTGAGCAATGTCAACCGTGTCTTGCAGCGATTCGGTGACGTGTTGCGAGATGCTGGCTGTTTGTTGCGATCGGTGGGCGAGTTTTTGCATCAACTGCACCACGGTTTGGGAAATTTGCGTCTGGGCGATCGTCGCTTCTGAAATGGATTGCACAAGCTGATCGGTTTGTTGTGATAACTGGCGCAGTTGTCCCAGGTTTTGCTTGGCATCTTCCACCAGTCGCGTGCCTTTCACCATTTGCGTGGTGCCTTTTTCCATCACTTCCAGTACCTGACGCGTGCCTCGCTGAATGTCTTCGACCAGTTGTTCAATTTCTTTTGTAGCAGAGGCAGACTGAATGGCGAGTTCTCCCACTTCTTCGGCAACGACTGCGAAACCTGCGCCATTTTCACCCGTGCGTGCGGCTTCAATCCCCGCATTGAGCGCCAGCATGTTGGTTTTGAGCGCAATTTGATTGATTAAAGAGATCACTTTTGAAATTGCCTGCGACGATTCGCCGAGTCGTTTCATTTTCTGAGCCGTTTCAGACATGGTTTCGCGGAGTTCAAACATGCTGTGAACGGTGAAATCGATCGCCACCTGACTTGCCTCTGCGGTGGATGAAGCCGTGTGGGTGACAGCCGCCGCCTGACGAGAGCTTTCTGCCACCGCCTGGATGGAAGTCGTCATTTGATCAACGGAGCTAAGCGTTTGGGTAATGTCTTCTGACTGTTGCAGCGCTTCCGCTACCAGTTGCTGAATGGTTAGTTCACTTTCGCCCAGCGCCGTGTTGACTTGCGTGGTCGATCGCTTCACCTGCAATACAATTTGGCGCAGACTTTCGACCAGCGCATTAAAGAAATCAGCCACGGTGCCCAGTTCACCATCGGTTACCTCTGCTCGCACCGTCAGGTTGCCAGAGGCGACACCTTCTACCTGGTCGAGTAGGCTCACCAGTTGACTCTGCAATGCTTCTCGCTGGTGGCGCTGCTCGTCTGCCAACTGTTCGGCCTGCTGGCGCGATCGTTCCAACTGGTGTAACACATCCGCCAGGTCGAGCGCCAACCCCATTTGAACCGCAGTCTCTTGAAAGCAGGCGATTTCTGCTGCTTCCCACGATCGCGTATGAGAGCACTGATGCGTGACCAGTAAGGCATGCAGCGTATTGGTCGTCAGAATGGGTGCCACCAGGCTGGCTTTGATCTTGAAGGGTTCCAATTGAGCCAAATGGCATTGGGTCAGTCCAGCCTTGGCAATATCTTCCCATGCCTGCACGCGCCCTTGTTGGTACTTTTCCACGTACCGTTCAGCAAAACAGGGGTCGGCGATCGCGGTGCCAAGCGCACTGGGGTATTCTGGATTCACAACTTCTGCAACGATCGAGCCTTTCCACATTGGATCAAACAAATAGACGATCGCACGATCGGTGCTCAACAGCTCCTGTACGCCACGAACCGCTGTGTTGTAAATTTCCTGGTGGGTAAAGGCACTCCGCAGGCGCAAGCTCATGTGATAAAGCGCTTGTGCTCGTTCAACTTCAATCTTTGTTTGCTGATAAAGCTGCTGGACACGGTCTGTTTCAGCCTTTTCCTGAGTTGCAAACGCCCATTGATCACAAACCAATCCAAGTTGACTAGCCAGTGCCTTAAGAACGTCAATTTCGTCTGAATGCCACTGATAGGGTGCCGCGCACTGATGCGCAATGAGCAAGCCGTAAAGCCGATCGTCCTGCAAAAGAGGCGCAACCAGACTGGCTTTGACATGCAGCCGTTTCAGCAGCGTTAAGTGCGCGGGATGGAACCCAGCTTTCAACACATCATCCGTTGCTACAACCTGCCCTTGCCGATACGCGGCAATAACGTCATCCCCGCTATAGGCATCTTCAAGGGTAATTTCCAGGGCAGATGGGTTTCCCAGCGCGACGGCTTCCGCTGCGACCAAGCCACTCCAATCAGGGTTGAAGCGATAAATCACGACGCGATCGACGTTTAAAGTGACCTTTGCACCTTGAACCGCTTGCTCGAAGACCGCCTCTAAATCTTGCCCTGTCTGCACACGCGCACCAGCGAGCTGACGGATGAGTTGAGTTTCCTTCACCCTACTTTCCTGCTGGCGGGTTTGTTTCGACAGCAACGTTTCTACTGCGACCGTGTTGTCTGCTAGCTGATTGAAGGTTTGAGCAATTTTGCCGATTTCATCAGCCGCTTTGACCTCCGCTCGAATCTCACGATCGCCCAGAGAAAACATTCGGGTATCTTGCTGAAGTCGTTTGACGGGTTTTGCAATCATGCGATAAAGCAACAGCATCACGCCCGTATTGGTTGCCAGCACCAGGGCGATCGCCAATAATTGCTGCTGCCAGAAACGTTGCTCCAGTGCCGCTCGTTGAGACGCTTCGGTCTGCGTTTGCCCGGTTCCAGGTTGATGGGTCACTGGCACCTGATTCGCAGCGGTTGTGAACCATACTCCGGCACCGGCAATGCTTGCAACCGACAAGATGCCTGACGTGAACCAACCAAGAACGTATTTGTGCTGCACTGCCTGAGCACTAAACCACTGCCCCAGGGAAGATGACGACTGGCGATCGACTGTCTTCTGTTGGTCGGCACTCAGAGTGGGTGATGCTTCAGAAGCGATTGATTGGGTCGGCTCACCGGCTTCAAACACGGGTTGCACTTGATTGGGTAATGGATTCGTCATAAGAACGGAGTCTCAGATCAGATAAATAGTCATTATGGAGTTCGTAGATGAGCACCGTTATCGAGCAACGTTCATGCTAGCAAAGCGAATAGTAAGGGCTGTCATCAATGACGGCTACATATTTCTTGCAGTAGAGGTTTCAGCCCCTAACCTGGTGTGTTTGGACGGGCGCGACCATGCTGATGCCATACGGTTTTGGAGCTGAGTTGATGACGCACCCTAGCGGTTCACTCAGCGGTTTTTGATAAATTACTTAGGATTGTGGATTTATTAAGGTGTCATCCTATTCGTAGGGGCGTGGCATGCGGTAGAAAGTCCTCACCTTCGTCCAGAGTGATCTGCCGCCTGCCGCGCCCGTACAATTAAAGACTGAGGTAATTGAAGTTATTTAATTTCCATCCCTTAATATAGAAAAAATTCGTGAGGTGCAACGACACCACCTGGCAACGATCGCCAGCGCCGTGGCTATAGCAGCAAGACAAACACTCGGATCGTCTTCCAAAACCGCGGTTGCCTTACATCGTAAGACGATCGCCTACCAGAGCAGATGGCTGGAAAAAGCTGATTTGAGCAGTACCTTAAAGACCACCGGGAGAACACCCAAGCTTGAAGCGAACACTAAATCACCCTGGGGTTGCGTCATGAGCAAGTCGTCAGCAAAACCTCTTGCTACTGAAATCATCACGGTCGGAATCATCACTAAAAAGCTTGACTATCGCTGAGATTTGTATGACGCTTTGTGTCCGAGCTTACAGCGAAGCCTTGCTGGTTAGGAATCTTGCAACATTACCTTCACAGAATCTTTATTAATGTAATCTGCTCATCAAAAAAATTCATTTTCAAGACTAAATTATGGGTGCAGCGACCATCTTACTTAAATGGTTTAACCATCACGCGATGACGTGCATACAGCGCTTACAGGTTTATGACGCGTAAGGCGATCGTCTTCCGTTCCCCCAGAAAAAGACTCGAATAAAACATTAACAATATTTGACCCGCAAAAACAATGCTAAATTTCTCCTGATCAATGCCAAGGAATCGATTTCCATACTATAAAGATTCAGTAAACTGCTGCAACCTTAATTGTCAAATACTAGCCGAGGTTAGAGTATAGACTGGAATAGATGGCACTCCAACGATGTTGTACGTAAGGGCTTCTGCATCAACCGCTTCACGATCCAGGTGAAGGTCTAACGAAAGACTTTTTACATCTACCAGAGCAGCGTTCAGGACGATCGTCGTCGGGTGTTAAGCATACGTGGTGGTGAATGGCTCAAGCCTGAGCCTTGGTTGTTTCTTACCGCACCTCATCTCTCAGCACGATCGTGCGGGTAGATGAAGTTGACGCTGATGATGGCTGAAGGCGATCGGTTAAACCGCGCTCAGCCATTTGGTTTATTCGTTGCGAAAACTATACTGATCTCGCGAAGCAGCCTTGTAGTCTGTACCAGTGAATGGTACGCATTGCAGGCGATCGTCTTAACATACAGCGTTTTCCAATTTGCTGAGGTACACCTTACTTTCTTGACTCCTTGACTCCCTGCAAGGATCTGTACTTCACTTGCTTGAAAATTGCTGTAGCTTGTTTATTTTTTGTGTAGACCGCTGATGAACGTCTAAGAAAGGGGTCTATTAGGTTGGAACACGCTCAATTTCTCAGAGATTTGAAACCGCTTCAGTTTAGTGGTCAACTTGAGTGGAGTGATGGAAATGGTCAGCGGTGGATATTCCATCTACTGAAGGGCAATCTTGTCTATGCTACAGGTGGAGTGCATCCCATGCGTCGCTGGCGTAGAAATTTAGCGATCCACTGTCCTCGCTTACCCACCCATCGCTTAGGGTGGCAGGCTGATTTAGCGAGCGTTGGCTCGGCAACTTCCACCATCGGTTGGGAGTACACGCTGTTAAACCTATGGGTCGCAAGACAAAGAATCACCCCGGAACAAGCGGCTAACATGGTTTTTTCAACCTTGATTGACCTGTTGTTTGATGTGTTGCAAGCAGGGTCTATCAGCAAGCAAATTCGGCATGATGCTTTAGACATAACGCAAGTTGGCTGCATTCAGGTTGAAGATGTGATTACTAAAACTCAATGGCGCTGGCAACGGTGGCAGGATGCTAGGCTGGCGGATTACTCGCCGCACAAAGCACCCATTATCAAGCAACCGGACGCATTACAAGAACAGTGTTCACCACAGTTCTATCAAATGTTGGTGCAACGACTCAATGGGCAACAGACTTTGTATGATCTGGCGACGCAAATGCAGCGTGATGTGGTAGAGGTAACGGCGTTACTCTTACCGTTTATGCAATTGGGCTGGGTAGAGCTGATTAACATTCCTGATTTACCCGCCCTGATTTATCCTCGTCATACAAGTAAAACACTGCCGCCAGTCTTTCCGCCCAAGGCGTTGATTGCTTGTGTCGATGATAGCGCGTTAGTCCGCAATACGATGGAAACACTGCTAACATCGGCTGGCTATCAGTTTTTGGGCATAGAGAGCGCGTTGCGAGCCATCAGTGTGTTGTTAGCACGGAAGCCGGATTTGATCTTTTTAGACCTGGTGATGCCAGACGCAAATGGGTATGAAGTGTGCGAGCAGTTACGCAAGCTTTCGAGTTTTCGTCAAACACCGATCGTGATCTTAACGGGGAACGACGGCTATTCCAATCGCCTCCGAGCTAGCTTTGCCAAAGCATCCGGGTTCCTCAGCAAACCCCTGAATGCTGAAACGGTGTTAGGTGAGATTCGTAAACATTTAGAGCCTAACGCGACTAATCTTTCCATCACGGCTCGTTAATGAATCATTTTTGTTGTTTATTCATAAGGTACAGACAGTGAGTACAGCTTTAGTCGTTGAAGATTCGTTGACGGAGATGCAAATTCTCATTGGCTGCTTGCAGCAGGCAGGCATCAATGTCCTCATTGCTCAAAGTGGAGAAGAAGCCCTTGCGACGGTGATGAAACAAAAGCCTGATGTCATTGTTTTAGACGTGGTGCTACCTGGCTGTAGCGGGTTTGAGGTGTGTCGGCGGCTTAAAGCTGAAGTGGCTACTAATCAGATTCCGATCGTCATGTGCTCAACCAAAGGCAGCGAGATGGATCGTTTTTGGGGCATGAAACAAGGTGCCGATGCTTATATTGCCAAGCCGATTAACCAGGAAGAGTTTGTGAACACGATTAAGCAATTCATTAAACATTAGGACTGGACGTATCACCATGCCTGACGGATCAACTCCAAATTTTGATGCCTTACCAACGCAGATAGCTGATCAGGCACTGGTGAGCCGTAATCGCGCCGAAGAACAATTTCTACGACTGCATCTTGTACCCGATACAAAAGTCCTGTTACCGATTCAGGCAGTAGGCGAAGTGCTCACGATCCCAGTGGGGCAGATTGTGCCCATTCCCGATATGCCTGCCTGCGTGATGGGGGTATACAACTGGCGTGGTGAAGTGCTTTGGATGATCGATTTAGGACATTTGTGTGGCTTGACTCCCTACTACCAGCAGAAAATGCGAATTACCCATACAGCGGTCGTGCTGCGGGAGCATGACAAAGCCGCAACTCAGGAGAGTCCGTCCTTGGGGCTGGTGGTGGATCAGGTAGAAGATGTTGAGTGGTGTGATCCCGCCGTGATTCAACCCTTACCTCCTGCCACACTGACATCTGCGCTGGCTCTGTTGTTGCGTGGGTATTGGTGGAAGACTGACGCTGCGGTGTTTGCGGTTTTAGAAGCAGAAGCCATTATCGCCAGCGTCGCCGCGCTCTGAGTCACGGTAACTTTTGCAGCATCGCTACGAATCAATCACGTTTCAATCCACTCGTCGATTACTCAGCCCTAAAGGTTTACCTATGACTCATACGTCTCCCAATTCGGCTCCTCAGAGCGGGCTTATGCCTCAACCGTTGGATGGCGTTCAAATCGATCAGGATAAGACACAAGCGCTTGCTGCCTCATCCCAATGGTCGATCGAACCCATAAGGCATGACCTAGACCGCTTGCCAGAACGCAAGGAAAGACCGCTGATGCCATTACAGCCACCCCAGCCAGGGTCGAGCCGTTGGTGGCAGCGCTTGAGTATCCGCACGAAAGCCGTCTTTATTGCGATGACGATCGGCACGTTTCCGATTTTGCTGGTAGGGTCTACCACTTACCTGGTCACGAACCAAAGCATTCAGCGTCAAGTTCTCCAGGCGGAAGAAGCGGGTGCGCTCAATCTGGAAGATAAATTGAATAACTTCATTGCCGAGCGCTACAGCGATATTCAATCGTTTGCTCAACTGAGTCTTTTCGCCAATCCTAAGCTGCGATATACGGCATCTTTAGCCGAGAAGCAAAAAATTCTTGAGCAGTATGCTCGTTTTTCAAAAATTGGAAATTTACAGGTTTACGACAGTATTGCAGTCACTGATCTGGATGGGAATGTTCTGGCGAAAACAAAAGATAATCCTCAAAATCCTCAACCGACCAGAGTTGCTGATCGAGACTATTTTCAGGCTGTTCGCACGGCGGATAAGCCGATCGTGGGTTATCCCCAAACATCTATTTTCTCAAACGAATTTAGTCTTTTTGCGGCTGCTCCTATTAAAGATAGTGAAACGGGTAAGACTGTTGCTATCATTCAGGCGCGCATTCCCTTACGTGTGTTTAGACCCGTGTTTGGGGAAAATTTGTTACCAGGAGAAGCCTTTTTCTTAAAGGAATCTGGAGGACAGATTATTGCCGCTAGTGACCCAGCCTTGATTCAAAAAAAGTTAGTGGATGAATTTCCCGCCATCACTCAAAATGAGCAAAAGCAAACGGCGATCGCTGCCCGTGCCGCTGGCAAGAACCGAGAGGTGATCACCTATTTACCCAATCAGGAGCTTGCTAAAAACTATAATCTCCAGTGGGGTCTGCTTGTCTCCCGCCCTGTAGACATTGCCTTTGTGCTACAGCGGCAGTTGCTCTTAACAACATTGTTGGGCACAGGCACGATCGCGTTGATTGTGGCGGCGATCGCCACTGGTATTGCCAATCGGGCGACCCGTCCTATGTTAACCGCCGCAGAAGCTGTGGAAAAAATTGGGCAAGGCGATTTAGCGACGCGTGTGGCAGTAGACGGGGAAGACGAAATTGCGTCGCTGGGCATCAACATTAACAGCATGGCAAGCCAGCTTCAAAACTCGCTGAATTTGCAAGCGTTTGAAGCCGCACAAGAGCGTTTACTCACAATGGCGAAAGGATCCAATGTGGTACGGTCGGCTGATCTACTCCCCGTTTTTGAACAGGTCGTTGCAGGCGCACGGCAGCTATTTAACGTCGATCGCGTGGTCATCTATCGCTTTCAGAAAACGTCCCATACTGGGGTGGTCGCAGAGTCGGTTGATAGCCAATGGGCAACGGCTCTCGATGAGAATGTTAGTGACTCCTGTATTCCAGCCGATTTGATCGCTGCTTATCAAGCGGGTCGTGTAGTGGCTGTTAATGATGTCGCGAGTACGGCATTCCATCCAGAACATCTCAACTTGCTGAAACGCCTACAGGTAAAAGCAAGTTTGATTACGCCGATTGCGGGTGCAGGTCAGCTTTACGGCTTGCTGATTGCCCATTATTGCTCCACTACTCATGACTGGCAGGAGTCTGAAATCAAGTTTCTGCAACGCTTGGGGGATGAGTTGGCGCTTTCTATCTACCGGGTGGAACTGCTAGAACAGACGATTGACCTGGCAGAAGAACAGCGTGACCTCAAAGAAAGTTTGCAAAAGCGAGCGTTAGAGCTGCTGCTGGAAGTTGATCCCATTAGTAAAGGTGATTTAACCACGCAGGCAAAAGTGACGGCAGACGAAATCGGCACGATCGCCGACTCTTACAATGCCACGGTAGAAAGCTTACGTAAAATTGTGCGACAGGTGCAGGAGGCGGCGAATGAAGTATCTACCACCACTGCCTTGAGCCAACTTTCCGTTCAATCCCTCTCAGAGGAAGCGTTGCGGCAGGCGGCGGCAATTACTACAGCGTTAAGGGTTGCTGAAGAAACGGCAACGGTAGTGCGCCAGGTAGCAGACAACACCGAACAAGCAGAAATGGCTGTGCAGCAGGCGGCGCAAAGTGTGGAAGAAGGGGATGCGGCTATGAACCGCACGGTTGATGGCATTCTAGCGATTCGAGCCACAGTTGCAGACACCGCCAAAAAAGTGAAACATTTGGGAGAATCGTCTCAAAAGATTTCTACTGTTGTGGATTTGATTGGTAGCTTTGCGGCTCAAACCAATATGTTGGCGCTGAATGCAGCGATCGAAGCTTCGCGTGCTGGCGAAGAAGGCAGAGGCTTTGCGGTAGTCGCTGACGAAGTACGCACACTGGCAAGGCAATCGGCAGAAGCAACCGAAGAAATCAGAAAGCTGGTCATTAGCATTCAGGCTGAAACCAATGAAGTGGTGACAGCGATGGAATCGGGCACAGAGCAGGTGGTGATTGGAACACAGCTTGTGACGGAGACCCGCCAGAGCTTGAATAAAATTACCGAAGCGAGCGCTCAAATTAGCGGATTGGTGAGGGCGATCGCGCAGGCAACGGTTGTGCAGTCGCACGCTTCGGCAGAAGTGACGCAAACCATGAAAGACGTGGCTGCGATCGCCAACAGAACTTCAACAGAAGCAGGCGCAGTGTCGTCGTCATTTGAGCAACTCCGCAAAGTGGCACAAACGCTCCAGGCAGAAGTGGGTCAGTTTAAAGTGTGATGCCTCTTCCAAAGATCAGGGTCATGCAAAAACCATGGAAAACACACATGCAAAGGGTTGAACATGACAACGTTTTCAAATGCAAAGCAACGTGCTTCTGGGTTACGCGCAGATTGTCTTTCCTTTCCCGAAACCTTTGCTCAATCGGTTGGCAATATCGCTCCTGTGGCGATGCCCTCGCTCAACATTGGGTTGGTGTATGCCAGCGCAGGCAATGGCACATGGTTAACCTTTCTGATTGCAACGACGGGGCTGGCTTTAGTTAGCCTTAATATCAATCACTTTGCCCGCCGCCTATCGCTTCCAGGTACCCTCTATGGTGCCATTGGTCAAAATTTGGGTTCTACCGCTGGCATTGTCTCCGGCTGGGCGCTGATTGCAGCCTATCTTTTTACAGGCATGACGGTGATGTCAGGTTTTGTCATTTACTCAAATGTGGTGCTGCGTGAATTTGGGTTTCAGGCTCCTTCACTCCTTCTCTACGCCATTTGTACCCTCATTGTCGGGTTTTACGCCTACACTGATATCCAACTATCAACCGTGCTCATGCTGTTGCTTGAGTTAACGTCGATTAGCTTAATTCTACTTTTGACGGTGATTGTGTTGGTTGGGCATGGGTTTACGATCGACACACCGCAGCTACTACTTCAAGATGTCTCCCCTGAAGGCTTGCGATTGGGTCTGGTGCTAGCAATTTTTAGTTACGTTGGGTTTGAAAGTGCAACCACTTTAGCAGAGGAAGTGAAACGCCCCTATCGGTCAGTACCGCGAGCGGTGCTATGGAGTGCGGTGCTATCAGGACTCTTTTACATTCTTGTCTCTTACACAGAAGTACTCGGTCTTCGTGGCTCTGGAACATCTCTGGACAAAACGGATATTCCACTTGAGATTTTGGCGAATCTATCGGGTGTTGAGCTATTGGGCTTGGCGATTTCTGTGGGAGTTGTGTTCAGCTTTTTTACCTGCACCCTGGCTAGTATTACGGCTGGCGCACGCATCATGTATTCGCTAGGCTACCAGCGTATTTTGCACCGGGCATTAGGTGCAACGCACCCGCAAAACCAAACGCCTCATGTGGCTGTCGTTCTTTCGATACTCATCTTATTTCTGGTGCCAGTCTCTTTGTCGCTGGTTGGGATCCCTATCCTCGACATCTATGGTTACTTAGGAACGCTGGCAACCTATGGCTTTTTGCTGGTCTATGTGTTGATTTCCATTGCAGCGCCGCTTGAGCTTTACCGACAACAACGGCTGCGTTCTCGTGACCTGGCGATCGCGGTGCCTGCTGTGCTGTTTATGATGACACCAGTTGTTGCCAGCTTCTTTCCCATTCCCCCCTTCCCTTACAACTTTTTGCCGTATGGGTTTTTGGTTTATCTAGGTGTTGGAGCCTGGTTGTCGTCGCGGCTGCAACGGCGATCGCCACAGATTATTGAAGCGATGGAACGTGACTTTGAAGTCAGCTAAAGCAGTGGAACCAGGTAGCTGAGCGTCATCACACTAAAGCGTTTTTTGGGGTGGAGGGAGTCAATATCCGTACAGGCATTTCACGTCTTGGTACATCCATATCAACCCTCCCTCCAAACAATGAGGACTACCTCCATAAACTAATGACCATTAACTCTGATATCCGTGACCACGCCTATCAATTTTTTACAGAAGAAGCACCCGAACTGCTGCAAATTCTGGAAGTGGGCTTGTTGACCCTCAAACAGCGCAATACTGCCACTGTACACAATTTGATGCGGGCGGCTCACTCACTGAAAGGAGGCGCTGCCAGCGTTGGGTTAGACGCGATCGCAACCCTGGCACACCGCCTCGAAAACATCCTCAAGGCGCTCTACAGCGATGCCTTGGAAATTGATACAGCCCTGGAAAATGATCTGCTGCGAGCCTATGACTGTTTGCGGCTACCGTTGATGGAACAGATTACCACCGGGGCTTTCAACCCAGAAGCCCTGGCGATCGCCGATCCCATCTTCACGCACATTGAAAACCGCTGCGGCGAAGCATTGCTTCAGACCGAGACATATTTACCCAGTTCTGCCGAACTTGGCGTGGATATGGTGACATCCATTTTTGAGGTGGATGTGGCGCAGGGACTTGAACGACTCGCTGCCATGCTGGATCGCCCACACAAGTATGAAGTTGCCGGAGAACTGCGAGCACAAATTGAAGTGTTTATTGGGTTTGGCGAGCTACTCAACCTGCCAGAGTTTAAAACCATTGCTGAAACGGCTCAACAAGCGCTCAATGCTCACCCCGATCGTGCCTTAGAGATTACAGAACTCACGCTAATTGACCTGGAGCGCAGTCGTCAAGCCGTTTTGGCGGGCGATCGAACAAAAGGGTTAGAACCTTCTGCGGCTCTCGTGGCGTTGGCTTTAAGTGCAATGACCCCGCCCTCATTTATAGATGCTTCAGTAACTGATGTTTCAACTGTGAGCGTTTCCAACATCAGCATTGCAGACCCATACATGCCAAAGGTCAACATTCCAAAAAGCAGCACCTTAGACCTGGACTATCTTGAAGTGGATACCGCTGTCCCACTTGCTGAGGTTGAAGCAACCAACCAATTAAGTGAGGTTGAAGCCACCGACCAACTAAAAGTGGTGATGCCTCAGCTTGAAAGTTTGTTTGGTCTGTTTAGTGATACTGCGATCGCCGAAACAGCGATGGAACCAACAGCGGTAGAGCCGGATGAGCTGATGGAAACTAGCGTTCTACCGATCTTTGAACCCTTTGCCATCGACCCAGAAGACGCGCTAGAGAAGCCTGATGTTGCTATAACCGAACCGCTAGACACCACGATCGACGATCAGACGATCGCCGCTGACATGGATGCCATTGCCATGAACGCGGCTGACATGGATACCGCTGCCATGGGTGTGGATGCAATGGATACACCCCTCGCTGAAGTGATTGATGCTGAGTGGGTTGCAACTCAAAACGTAGATGAACAGCCATTCATTAAACCAGGCAGCTTAGTCACCGCTGCACTCGGTCAACCAGGGGCGTTGCAGCTTAGCCAGACACATCACCAGTCGGTTCGCCGCTCAAACCAGGTGGTAACTCCATTTCGTCAGCTAGAACGGGGCACGCCAAATCTCACTGTTCGGGTTGACTCAGACCGACTTGAGCGCATGAGTAATCTTGTGGGTGAACTCACCATCAATCGCAATGGACTCTCGCTGCAAAACGAGCAGCTTCAGAGTGTCTTGCGCGAGTTGCTGAGGCGGTTTTCTCGCTTTGAAGATATGGTGAGCCATTTGCGAGAATCCTTAGACCAGATGCTGGTGGCACCAGAACGTCAACACTCCGCACAGGGCTCGAATAGCCCCTTGAAGCCAACCCCAGCCTTCATAGAAAATGGCGGCGGTTCGCTAGCAGGTAGCCAACCAATTAGCACCACCAATGATGGATCATTTAGCTCAGCCGCTGGGTTTGATTCGCTTGAGATGGATAGCTATGGAGTTCTGCACGCCCAGCTACAAGAAATTCTTGAGAACTTTGTACAGCTAGACGAATCGGTTGATGATGTCACGCTCTATGCCAGACAGTCCGATCGCTTGCTCGACCAACAGCGACACATGCTATCGGGACTTGGCAATGAATTGACTCAGGCACGCATGATACCGCTAGGGGAAGTGCTGAATCGGTTTCCTCGCGTGTTGCGCGATCTGTCTACTACCTATCACAAGCCAGTGAGTTTGAAGCTAACGGGCACCAGTTTACTGGTCGATCGCGCCATTTTAGAAAAGCTCTACGATCCACTGCTGCACCTGCTTCGCAATGCGTTTGATCACGGGATTGAAGCCTCCTCTGTGCGATCGCAATTGGGTAAACCAACTGATGGTCAAATTGAAATTCGGGCGTATTACAAGGGCAATCAAACCATCATTGAGATTAAAGATGATGGGCAGGGACTCAACCTGGATCGCATTCGTAGTCGTGCCTTTGAACTCGGTTGGTTTTCAGCCGAGCAATTGCTGACAGCTTCTCCAGCACAGCTCTTTGAACTCATTTTCGAGCCGGGATTTTCTACCGCGCAACAGGTCAGTGAATTGTCTGGACGAGGAATTGGGCTTGATGTGGTGCGATCGCAACTGCAATCAATGAAGGGCACGGTTGCCGTTACATCATCACCCCGGCAGGGTGCAACTTTTACACTGCGGTTGCCCTTAACGCTGACGAACACTAAATTAGTGATTTGCACGGTTGGCTCTACCACTCTTGCTTTACCCGTAGATAGCGTTGAAGAAATTATCAACCCTCAACCCAGCCAAATGCGGCTATCAGGAGACCAACAACTTTTATATTGGCGAGAGCAAATTATTCCTGCCTATCGCCTTGCCGACCTTTTAAGCTATGCCTGCCCCCTACCCGAAGCGCCTATCAGCAAGTCGCTGTCCGCAGTTGGTACGCCTAAAGGAACAGCACCCATGCTGGTATTACGACAGCAAGAACAAATGTTTGCTGTTGAGGTTGACCAACTCATCACAGAGCAGGAGTTGGTGATCAAATCCTTTGGTGCTGTCATTGCTCCTCCCAGTTATCTTTACGGCTGTACAAGTTTGGGAGATGGAAGCCTGATTCCTGTGATTGATAGCAGTGCCTTGCTATCGTTTGAGCGAGAGCAAAAGGCAGCTGAAAGCGCTTTCACAGGTGGATCACAACGCTTTCCAGGCATCCACGGTTTACCCTCCAGTCGCAAGCCTGCGCCAATGATTGCGACGATTCAAACAACGACGATTCTAGTTGTGGACGATGCCGTCACCTTACGACGAACCTTAGCACTATCGCTGGAAAGAGCAGGCTACCGAGTTTTACAGGCGCGTGATGGGCAAGAAGCGATCGACCAGTGCCAGCGTTCAGCGGTGGATCTCGTCATCTGTGATATTGAAATGCCTAACATGAACGGCTTTGAATTTCTTAGCTATCGCCGTCAAGATCCTCAAATTGTCAAAATTCCAATCATGATGCTGACTTCTCGCAGCAATGAAAAACACCGCTGGCTAGCCATGCAGTTAGGCGCAGCGGCTTACTTTACAAAGCCTTATTTAGAACAAGAGTTTTTAGCGGCGATTAAAACAAATCTAGAATCTCGCATGGCATAAATTCAACCTTACCAAAACCAATTGAGAATAGTCTCCTAAGCCACAGCCTTTTCAAGATGGGTGTGGGGTGTAGGGTGTGATGATCACCCAAAATCATCCAGCGCAAAAGCCGACAACAAAAACCCCTGACTAGGCAGGGGCAAGGTTGAAAGTGGATAGATGACAGCCCCAAACCATTTGGAACTGTACGCCTTTATAAAAGCCATCAACCATCAGCTTGCTATGTAGAGCTGAAAGCTGATGGCTAAGTTAATGTTCCGTTCACCCATGCAAGAGGATTGCCGTTTAACCAACCGCTTAAACAGATGTCTCATCCTTTGCTAACTTTTGTTTGCGGAGGGCTGCGACACCCAGTCCAATTAAGCCAGGGAGCAGGGCAGGCGTAGGCACAGAGGTTGGCGGCTTTTCAGGCTGCTTATCTGGCTTGTTGCCCTGATTCTGCGATATTACAATTGGAGCGGGTTGTTCGATCGAGGGTTTGTGTGCTTGACGCTTGGATTGGTTGGCTTGATTATTGCCACCATTACCACCACTGAAAATGGCAATCAGAAATAAAATGATTGCCGCCCATATTGCATCCATAAGTCTCCACTAATGACTAAGGATAATTACGGAGACTATGCGGCAAATCACGATCCTTTCATGACGGTACACATAAATTTTACGAAGATAGATAATTCATAAAGCTATCGTTGCCTCCAGCCGATCGCGTTTGTGTCAAACCTGCCCCTACGGATATTTGCTTGCTAGAAATCTCCTGAGGAAAGCCAATAGTAGGCGATCGCCAGTGTCACAACCGTCAATGGCAACCCAAAGCGCAAATGTTCCCAAAAGGTGAGGCGATAGCCATGTTTGAGGGCGGCTTCTGCCACGATAAGGTTGGCGACGGAGCCAAGCAGCGTTAGATTTCCTGCCAGAGTAGAACCTGCTGCCAGCAATAGCCAGTTTCGGGCATCGGGTTGAGGCATGAGGTGATGCAGGAGCAAGATGGCTGGCACATTCGACACCAGGTTGGACAACAGCGCCGTTATGCCCAAAAGGCTCAAGGGGGTCTGCACAAGCTGAGACAACCCATTCAGCGTACCAAGTTTTTGCACCCCTTCCGTCAAGATGAAGAGACCAGAAAACATCAGCAGCAAGTCCCAATCAACTTTTTGCAGGGTGCGTTCTGGTTTGAGGCGACGCGTCACCAGAAGTAACCCCGCTGCAATGAGGGTGGCTTCGGCAGGCGGGACACCAACAAGAAACGCCACGAGTAAGCCAGCGGTAATCAGTAAGCTTTTGGTGAGCAATGGTTTGTATACTCGGTAGCGCAGATGTTCTGGCTTGAGAGTTGGTTGGGTAGAGCGCACGTCAGGATACAGCCACCACAGCAGCCCTACTTGAAGGCATAGACCCACGATCGCCAGCGGGGTCAACGCTTTGGCAAACTCTAGATAGCTGATACCCGAAAACGAACCAATGAGAATATTTTGCGGATTGCCACTGAGGGTTGCCACAGAGCCAAGATTGGTTGCGCCTGCCAGTGCCAGCAGATAGGGGATAGGGTTCAGGGTTAAAGCAACGGTCAAGGTGACGACAAGCGGAGTCAAGATCAAGGCGATCGTGTCGTTCATAAACAAGGCTGACAGGGTTCCGCTGCCAAAGGTCAACACGACGACAAGACCAAAGGGGCTGCGGACGTACCGCATGAGGTGGTCGAGCGACAATTGGAAAAAACCAGCAGTTGCCAGATTCGCGCTGATGACCATCATGCCGAAGAGAAAGACCAGCGTTTTGTAGTCGATCGCGCTCCACGCCGCTTTGAGATCCAGAATGCCTAACGCGATTAGAGCGGTGGCACCCACTAGCGCGATCGTCGCCCGGTTCATGCGTAATCCCGGCAGATAGCCCAGCCCTAAACCAATGTAGGTGAGTAAAACGACGATCGCGCGCAGAATGATCATGGCGGTACTCTAGGGGCTGTCATCAATTAATACTACATATTGCTTGTAGCAAGGGTTCCAGCCCCTAGCCTGGTGTGGTGGGACGGGCGTGACACTGCTGATATTGCAAGGTTTCAGAGCTAATTGATGATACGCCCTAGCAGGAGGCGGCACGGCTATCCGCTCAACCACCCACATGGAGAATGGGGCGGCGCTCTGGATCTTTCTCAGCTCGACGCAGCACTTCGCGGGTAACGACCGCAATATCGCCTTCCCCAAACAACATAAAACGCATCAAGTATTGAACCGGGTTGCCCTCAACCCAGCCAAAATAGGCGTGAGGTAGGTTCCCCGTTTGATCCCGAAGGTGCAGCAGAATCGCCGCGATCGCATTGGGTACTGCCGCACTCTCCGCCCGCAAAATGCGGTACTTGCCGACTTGCAAACCTCTGACTCGAATGGTATCCACAAATTCTGAGGCATCCGAGATCTGTACTTCTAAGAAAAGCACCGCATCCATTGCTGGAATATGGTTATCTTCGCGAACTTCCTTTTCTTTAAGGAAATACTCCCGTTCATCGCCAGCACCCAGCCGATTGGCAATGAGTCGAATCTCAGCCTGATTGGTTTCGGCAATAAATTGATGAGCCGTTTCATCCATTTCAATCCGTTCTGCCCGCAATTCGGTCGATCGCCACACCCGTGAGACGAGCGAGGTGGCAATGATGGTGCCAATGAAAAAGGTTGCAATTCTGATGCCTTCTGGTCGCTCAATGATATTAGTAATGGTCGTGTACAGAAACACAAGCGTAATGGCACCAAAGGCTAAAAAGCCTCGCCTGGAACCGTGATGCCGAGCAGCCAAGGTGACGGCAAAGGCGGCTGAACTCATGAGCACCAGCACACCTGTGGCGTAGGCTCCCCCTTGCGCTTCGACATTTGCCTTAAACAGAATGGTGACAGCAAAGGCGATCGTGGTGTACACCAGCACCAGCGGACGGGTAGCCCGTGCCCAGTTAGGAGCCATACCATAGCGAGGCAGGTAGCGCGGCACAATATTTAGCAGCCCTGCCATCGCCGATGCGCCTGCAAACCAGAGAATTGAAATCGTGCTGAGGTCATACAGCGTTCCAAACCCGTCTCCCATGAATTGATGAGCAAGATAGGCAAGGGCACGACCATTGGCTTTGCCTTCTGGCTGAAACTCGGCAGCAGGAATCAACAGCGTGGTGACTAAACTGCTCGTCAGCAGAAAAAAGCTCATGATCACCGCCGCACTGGTTAGCAGCTTGTGTGTATTGCGAACCCGCCCGACAGGAGCCTCTTCAGTATCGTTGCGCTGACCGCGTACCAATGGCATGACCGCCACTCCTGTCTCAAAGCCAGACAAACCCAGCGCCAGTTTGGGAAAGAGCAAAGCGCTGACACCCAGCATCATCAACGGGTTGCCATGACTTTTGAAGAGTGCTTCACGCCAGTCGCTCACCACAGTCGGTTGACTTAGAATGTGGCTGATACCGACTCCGATCGTAATCAAGTTCAAGAGCAAATAAGCGCCCACTAAAAAGACGGCTAACCCGATCGCCTCCCGAAAGCCGCGCAAAAAAACCGCACTGAGCAATGTTATCAGCACCAGCGTCAGCCCAATGTCGTGTCCATGCAAGAATGCTGGCACCAGAGGATTCTCTACAATGTGGGCAGTGGCATCTGCGGCTGAGAGGGTAATCGTGATGATAAAGTCTGTCGCTACAAAGCCGAGAAGGCAGAGCACAAACAGCTTGCCTTGCCACCAGGGCAGCAGGTGCTCCAGCATGGAAATTGATCCTTCCCCATGCGGACTCATCACAGCGACTCGACGGTAGATAGGCAAGGCTCCAAAGAGAGTTAGCAAGACTAAAATCAATGTTGCTAATGGAGAAAGTGCCCCTGCTGCCAGGGCTGCAATGCCGGGTTGATAGCCCAGGGTCGAGAAATAATCGACCCCAGTTAAACACATCACCTGCCACCACTCATGCTGACGATGCGGCTCTGCGGTGCGGGTCACTCCCTTTTTGACCGCTTTATCCTCTTCTAGCAGCCAACAAACCAACCGTCGCCGATAGTACGTTGCTGGACGAATGCGTTTAGCCATCAACTGTGACTCCTACGGCTCTGCTCTTTTGCGTGCTTGACCATCATTAGCCTCGACTTGCTGAGCGATGGCGTTCTATGCAGTGCCATCATGATTCCATCTAAGCGTAGATCGATGCTGGTCGATCGCTTGCAAAATCAAAGAATGATCTGGATCGCCGCTCACCGACCCCAAGGTCGATCAACCAGCTAAGGAACGCGAATTTAATCAGGTGTAATTCTTTCTGTAGAGACGTTACATGTAACGTCCCTACAGACGGGAAGTGGTTCAGGTTAATTAATCCACGATCCTAAGCTCGACTTTAGCCAATCACGCAGCATAGCAGAGTAGGTCAGACCAAAGGTCTAGCAATTCTGAAGGAATTTTTTGAGCTGTAGGGGTTTCAACCGACCATTCAAAAAATCTGGCAGCCCAC